>Ga0209303_1000085_pt1 | contig 114151 bp, 101 predicted proteins | sample SidtaG_3_FD_187449 | JGI IMG/M metagenome (GOLD analysis project Ga0209303, IMG submission 187449) | Marine algal microbial communities from Sidmouth, United Kingdom - Sidmouth_Asex1 metaG (SPAdes) (version 2) | ecosystem: Host-associated > Algae > Red algae > Unclassified | place: Sidmouth...
GGAACACAGAAAGTGCCTCCTGTTGCTTGTGGACTTTGTGACTTCGACATCACAATCATCCCAGCTCAGGAGGCCTTTTTGGTGGACGCGACCAACCCACCCCGCTCACCTACACGGTGAATCGAGGATAAGAAGGTCTTCGAGGAGCTCCGGATCGTCATTCGTCGGCAGCACCCACTGCGTCGCACCGTCTTCAAGCTCTTCTCGGATCAACAGGAGTTTGCGCTGCTCGTGAGGACGTCTCATGGCACGGCCGTCGAACACACGCGTGTAGTCGACCCGTCCGAATCCCTGACGCGTCATGCCGATCTTCCACACAGTGTCGTCGGAATTCAGAAACAGGTACACGGCGTTCCCGGTGCCCGCGCGCTCGGCGGCACCGACTTCGTAAACGATTCGCTGGTCGACTATCTCGCCGATCCGAGTGAACCCGAGCATCCCCAACAGTTCCCGCATCCTGCGATCGTAGATCGGAGTCGTGTTCGCATTTCGTGGCGCTCATCGCGTCCGATTGCTCGTCGCAGCCGAGACAGCCGCCTCGGCACTGGGGTGCGACCCATCAACGAGCAAGACCGTCCCCGAAGTGCCGGTCGGTGACACTCCGAACGTGGTCTGACACTGCACTACTCGAGCATCTTCGAGAAACCGGTCTGCTCGCAGACGGTCTCGAATCCACACGACCGATACAGCGCACCGGCGGTGGTGTTGGTGCCGACGTGTCGAACGATCGCCTCGGTCGCCCCGAGTTCGGCCGACCGGCGCGGAGCGTGGAGGATGACGGCCTGCGTAAGGCCGAGCCGACGGTGGTCGGGGTGGCAACCGGCGGGTTCGATCTGGACCACGGCATTGCGTGTGTCCAACCAGAGCGTGGCGAAGGCAGCGACTCCGGAGGGCGAGGTCGCCACGACATCCACGGCGGCGACGTACACCGAGCAGCGGCGCAGCGCTCGGTACGCGCCGACACTGAGCAGCTTTCCCGAGAATGCCGCCTCGAAGGCGGCGACGCGCGAATTGAGGTCGTCCTCCCTGAGCTCCCGAATCACGTATCCATGCGGAGTCGGTGGAGCACCGAGGTCCGTCTTCGACAGCTCTCGGCGCATCACCGAAGCGCCGGTCGAACCGCGCTCGAAGCCCTGCGCCCGGAGCAGGTGGACGAGCTCGGGTGAGTCGATCCGCCAGCCGACCCGGAGCTCGATCGGTGCAGATCCGGCGTCCGTCGAGCGGCGCACCTGCTCCGCCCACGCCAGTGCCTCGGTCGCGACCTCGAGCCCGAGGGCTCCCGGTCGGACCACCAGATCGCAGACGCCCGATCCGTCGAACATCGTGAGGACCTGGATCTGCCCGGTGTTGTCCGACCAGAGGCGCAGCGCGCCGAGCGCGCTCGGCCATCGGCGGAACGTTCCCCATGCGAGGTCCCCGACGTGCATCTCCGAAGCGGCACCGCCATGGCCCCACATCTCGGAGACGAAATCCGTCGCGAGATCGACGACCGGAGTGCTGAGGTGTGCGTCGTCTGACATCGCTGCGCACGCTACGCGTTGCCGTACGGGCGGGTCTGCAGGGTGATCTGGTCGACTCTGTGGCACCCCTACGCGAGGATGCATTCCGAGCCCGTCGCCGGGTGGATCGCCGTCGAGACCGAGGCCAGACAGTCAGTCGAGTCACACGGAGGCAACGCATGCCCTGCCGCGCACGATCCATCAGCCACCCACGAACCTGCACCCCGTCGTGCGTCCGATCGGAGGCCGCACGATGAACCGGCTCGTCCGCTCCGACACGCCCGGCGAGTCATCACTCTTCGACCGTGCGTTCGTCAGCGCGCACGACGTCGCTGACCACATGGCGACGACGACGTACCTGACCGGCCTCGACTTCTGCGAGAGCTGGCACCTCGACAGCCACGGCCGATTCCAGTGCGGCACCCGGAACTCCGCACTCGACTCGCTCGATCAATGGGCCGATGACCCCGACCGTCTGATCGAGGCGGTGGTCGACGCCTCGAAGTACGGAGGATGCACGACCCGATGGGTGGTCATCGACGAGCGCGCCGGTGGTCGCCGCCCGACACCCGACGAGTCGGACGTCGAACAGTTCGTCCGCCTGCGGGTCCACATGGCCGAGGTCGGCGTCGACGTCCTGGACTGCGTGACCTTCGATGGCGAGGATCGATGGTGGTCGATGTGCGAGCTGCTGACCGGCTCCCCGACATGGCAACCGACCGACCTCCCACTCGGCCGACCCCAGGACAGCGAAGAGTTCCGTCGCCGGAGGACGTCGGCGTGACGGAGGTCGATCCGGTCGCCCGGCCGAGGTCGGGAGCCAATCGATGACCTACGTTGGCGCCATGAAGATCTGGCGTCTGAACGAACTCGGTGACCCGCTCGAACAGCTCCGGCTGGTCGACGAACCTGCCCCCGAGCCGGGGAGTGGCGAGGTGCTGATCGACGTCGAGGCAGTCGGGCTCGCCTTCCCCGACGTCTTGCAGTGCCAGGGCAAGTACCAGGTCACGACGGGCCCTGGGCACACGCCCGGAGGCGAGTCGTGTGGCCGCATCGTTGCGCTCGGCGCCGATGTGTCGGGTGTCGAGGTCGGCCAACGCGTCGCGTTCCTCGGCAGCGGCGGGCTCGCCGAGCAGGTCACGCACCCGGCGGCCGGCGTCTTCGCAGTTCCCGATGGCGTGTCGGCCGAGACCGCGGCGGCGATCCCCATCAACTACTGCACCACTCTCTACGCGCTGCACGATCGCGCCCACCTGCAGGAGGGCGAGACCGTGCTGATCACGGGCGCAGCCGGCGGCACCGGGACCGCAGCGATCCAACTGGCCAAGGCCGCAGGTGCACGTACCATCGCGATCGCCGGAGGCCAGACGAAGGTCGACCTCGTCACCGAACTCGGTGCCGATGTGGTGATCGACCACCGTGCCGAGCCCGACTGGGTCGATGCGGTCCGCGAGGCGTCGGGTGGCGGCGTCGACGTCGCCTACGACCCCGTCGGTGGCGACACGTTCCACCAGGTCCGGCGCTGCATGGGTTGGGACAGCCGCCTGCTCGTGATCGGATTCGTGGCCGGTATCCCCGAGGTCAAGACCAATCACGCCTTGCTCAAAAGCTACTCGATCGTCGGCGTGCACTGGGGTGCCTCGCTCATGAAGTTCCCCGACTCGATCGGCAACCAGATGCGCACTCTTCTCGACATGGCAGCGGCCGGCACGGTCGACCCGCCACTCTTCCCGCCCTACGAGTTCGACCAGGCCGCCAACGCTCTGCAGGACCTCGCCGACCGCAAGACCCACGGCAAGGTCGTCGTCACTCTCTGAGTCGTCGCCCGATGAGCCGTCGTCCAGGCGGCGGTTCGGATCGTGCGCGATGGTCGAGCGGCTGGGTTCGGCTCGAAAGGCCGACGCCCCGAATCCGACGTGCCCGTTCGCATACCATCCGAGCCGATGAACCTCGCCGACGTCACCATCTTCACCGAACCCCAGCAGGGTGCGACCTACGACGAACTGCTGGCAGTCGCTCAGCGCGCCGAGACGCTCGGCTTCGGTGGCTTCTTCCGGTCGGACCACTACCTCGCCATGGGCGACGGCGGCTCGGGGGTCGGGCCCACCGACGCCTGGCTCACGCTGGCAGCGCTGGCGCGCGAGACGTCGACCATCCGGCTCGGCACGCTCGTCACGTCGGCCACCTTCCGACTGCCGGGGCCGCTGGCGATCTCGGTCGCCCAGGCCGACCAGATGTCGGCGGGACGGATCGACTTCGGCCTCGGTGCCGGTTGGTTCACGGAGGAACACGAGGCGTACGGCATCCCGTTTCCCGACCTGGGTGAGCGCTTCGACCGCCTCGAAGAACAGCTCGAAGTGATCTCCGGGCTGTGGGCGACTCCCGACGGCGAGACGTTCGACCACGCCGGGCCGAACTATCCGATCAGCGGTTCGCCGGGCCTGCCCAAGCCGGTGCAGAACCCGGTGCCGATCATCATCGGTGGCGGCGGCCCCAAGCGCACGCCGGCGCTCGCCGCTCGCTACGCCGCCGAGTTCAACACCCCGTTCGTCGGCCTCGACTTCTTCGCCGAGCAGACCGAGCGCGTCCGCGATGCATGTCGCGCAATCGACCGTGATCCTGCGAGCCTCACCTACTCGGCCGCACTCGTCGCGTGCGTCGGTGTCGACGAGGACGAGTTCGCCGACCGGGCCGCCGCCATCGGTCGCGAACCCGACGAACTGCGGGAGAACGGTGCCGCCGGCACGCCTGACGAACTGATCGAGACGATCTCGAAGTGGCGCGCCGCCGGTGCCGGCCGCCTCCACCTGCAGATCCTCGATCTCGCCGACCTCGACCACCTCGATCTGATCGCCGCGACGCTCGCCTGAGCGAGCACGCCCGTCGACCGCGCCGCACGATCTGACAGGATTCCGAGATGTCGAACGAAGTCCAACCCGGCTGGTACCCCGACGTCGAGTTCGTCGGTGGGGAACGGTACTGGGACGGATCGCGCTGGACGGACGACCGTCGCCCGGCCGGCGGCGCACCGGGTGCTGGCCCGACGCCGAACTTCGCTGCGCCGCCGCACGGGTCGAAGCATCTCGGAACCGCCGGTCGGGCCTTCGGTGCGCCTCTCGACGGTGCGGCGAGCGGTGCAGTGCCGCAGGGATACAACGCATACGGCGCTCCGGGGACGGCGTATCAGAAGAGTTCCAACGCGAACACTGCGCTCGGTTTCTCGATCGCCAGCGTCGTCCTCGGGCTCTGCTGCGTCGGTGTTCTCCTTGCAATCCCCGCCTTGATCATGGGTCGCAACGAGTTGCGCGACATCGATGCCGGCCTCGTCGATCCGACGGGCCGCGGGGCCGCGAAAGCGGCCGTGGTCATCAGCGCGATCGTGATCGCGATCGCTGCTGTCCTCGTGGTCGCGTACGTCGCGCTCATCGTGGTGGTCGGGGCCGGCAGGTCGGCACCGCTCGCCATGCCATCGAGTTCCTCGATCTCGGCGCTGGCGCGCACTGCGGTGCAGATCTGAACGTTCGGTGACGCGATTCCGCTGATGGTCCGGCCCGGCCTACGATCGTCCTCGAGATCGAGATGACGCTGATCGACCCACACCCCGACCATCCGGACCATCCGCACGACGACACCGAGCCGTCGGCGATGGTGTCGCGCTTCGTGTCGTCGCCGTTCGGGGTCCTGCTGCTGGGAGCGGCCGCCGTGTTACTCGTCGACGCCGGTGGCACCGACGATGGCGCAGGGCTCTGCATCTTCCGGCGCTGCACCGGCGGCTACTGCCCCGGTTGCGGCCTCACTCGCTCCGCGCGGCACCTCACTCGGGGTGAGGTCTCGGCATCGTGGGCCGACCATCCGTGGATGATCCTCGTCAGTGCGCAGGTCGCCGTCGCCGCAGCGATCTATGCATTCGGTCGACGTCTGATCGACCGGATCGACGTGTCGCGTGTGATGCTCGCGGTGGTCGCGAGCAACGGTGTTCTCCTCGTCGGTATCTGGATCGCACGCCTCGTCGACGGATCGATTCCGCGCTTCTTCTAGCAGCGCGCACGCTGCCGGCGTTGCTCGGCTTCGCTCGGTCCGCTGCGGCCGCCCGCTTTTCACGCCAGCGATCGCCCACCCGGCGCTTCCGGTGAGGCAGCATGGAGGCGAGACCCCGACGACAGGAAGAACTTCAATGACCGACAGCAGCCAGCACCGTGGACCGAGCGGCATCGGATCGAGCCCCGAGTGGGGATCGACGGGGTTCTCGTCCGGGGACCACGTGGGGCTCGTGGGCCGACACACGATCGGACTCGTCGACGGTGGTGATCCGACGACACGAGCGCGTCTTTGGCCGATGGTGTCGACCGATCGCCCGCTCGACGACATCCTCGAGGAACTGTCGTCGACCGGGATCAGGGCGCTGCCCGACTTCGCTCTCGCACAGGTCGAAGGAAACGCCGTGCGCGTCGTCGTTCGTGGTGGCGTTGCCGTGTCGACCGAGTCGTCCGACGGATCGAACCGCTCGATCGACGCGTCCGATGTGAAGACGTGGGTGGAAGACGTGATCGCCGACGTGGCGAGCGTGACGATGTCGATGCCCGGCTCCGATGGCGCGTCGACCGAGTTCGCCGTTCTCGCCGGGTCGGTACCTGCCGGCGCGCTGGTCCGTCGTTTCGACGCGCCTGACGACTTGGCCGCCGATGCCGATGCCGACGGTTGGTCGGGTGCCATCGCCGTCACGCCGTCCGTCGAGGCGCAACGCGCGACCAGCGACGCCGCCGACGCGTCGACCGAGACGCCGACCGTCACTCCGACAGATGCGCCGACCGGGCAGCCGACAGATGCGCCGACCGATATACACAGCGGTGCACCGGCTGCTGTGGCCGATCTGGCCGCGAGTGGTGCAACTGGATCGGCGGCAGGCGGTGCGGCAGGTCTGGCGGCGGGCGCCGCAGCCGCCGGCGTTGCCAGCGATCGCGATGGTGACGTTGCCGAGACGATGGACGATCCGGCTCCTGTGGACGACGTTGAAGACGAGGTGTCGGGAGTCGACGACGTGGTCGCCGAGATGCAGTCCTCGACCGGCGACCCGTCCGACGGTTCGACCGACGACCCGTCCGCCGGTTCGACCGACGACCCGTCCGACGCGGACGTCGACGCTGCCTGGGGTGCCGGATCGGCAACCGCCGGGCCGGCGAGTGACGGGCCGGCGAGTGACGGGCCGGCGAGTGACGGGCCGGCGAGTAACGGTTCGGTCAGTGACGGGCCGGCGATCGCCGAGACACCCACCTCCGCAGCGGCGACCGGCGCCTCGGCACCCGGCGAAGCCACGAGCGACGACGCCTTCGATCGGGTCTTCGACCGGACCTTCGGCGCCGCAGCGGCGACCGGTGCAGCGACTCCGCAGCCTCCGCCCCCGGTCGCTCCGCCGGCGCCGGCGGTACAGATCTCGACGATGCCCGATGTCGACTCGTCGGGGCTCATGTCGCGTTCCGCCGCACAGGAATCCGAAACCCGTCTCGGTGGGGCGGCACCCTTCGACGCCGAAGCCGACCTGGCAAGCAGCCTCGCCGACGAGGACGACGACTCATCGTCGGACTCCGGCCCGACGGCGCGCCCTGTCGCAGTCCTCGCGTTCTCGAACGGCGAACGGATCGAGGTCGACCGCACCGTGCTCGTCGGACGAAACCCGAAGTTCGACTCGTCCTCCGCAGACGAAATCCCGTACCTCATGAAGTACGAGGGGCCCGGTCAGGGTCTCTCACGCAGTCATGCGGAGTTCCGGGTCCAGGATGGCCAACTCATGATCGAAGATCTTCGTTCCACCAACGGCACCGACGTGCAGCCTCCTGGTGAAGGGCGCCGCCGTCTCGAAGGTGGCGTCGCGGTGCCGATCGTGCCGGGCACTCTCGTCGACTTCGGCGACGAACTGCGCTGCATGGTCGAGACCCCTCGGTGACCAGGGCGACCGGTGTGTGATCGATGCGTGCCGCGCCTGACCCGTCGCGACGCCATCCTGCTCGCCGGTACCGCTGCCGCGTCCGCGATCTGGTGGTCGCCCACCCACGCGGTCGCAGCTCCGATCACTCCATCTCCGCGTCCGGTGAACGATCGACTTGCGATCGTGCCGCGCTCGGCGTGGGCTCGCGACGACCAGCTGCCGCTCGGTGAGCCGGAGCCGGAGGACGTTCGCTTCCTTCTCGTCCATCACACCGCATCGGAGATCGGCTCGGAGCCGATCGGGGTCATGCGAGGTGTCTACGACTTCCACACCGGACCGTCGAGAGGTTGGGTCGACGTGGCGTACAACTTCTTCATCGACCAGGACGGCGTCGTGTACGAAGGCCGTGCCGGCAGTCTCGACGGGCCGGTCGTGGTGAGCGCGACCGGCGGCAGCCAGGGCTTCGCCCAACTCGTGTGCCTGCTCGGAGACTTCACCGACGAACTGCCGACCGACGCCGCTCGCGCCTCGCTGGTCGAGACGCTGGCGTGGCTCGCCGATCGCCACGACCTCGACACGGCCGCCGGGGCAACCGGAGCGTTCGTGTCGCGTGGCTCGAACCTGTGGCCCGAAGGCGAAACGGTGATGGCCGACATCGTGTCGGGGCATCGCGACATGAGCCGCACCGCCTGCCCAGGCGACACCTTCTACCCCGTGCTCAAGTCGGAGGTGGCCGCCCTCGTCGAGCAACAGCGAGTCGAAGCCCGCACACCGGTGACCACGACGGCCACCGACACGTCGGCCGCCGGCGACGCTGCCACCGGCGATACGGCCTCGACCGACGCATCGTCGTCAGCGGGGACCGAGAACGCAGCGCGCCAGGACACAAGTCGGACGCGCTCCGAGGATGCGCCGTCAGAGAGCGAACCATCGGCCACCGAAGCGGACCCGATCGAGGTTGCTGCAGCGGCCGAGTCGGACCCGTTCGCAGTCGAGACCGATGCGGCGGCGTCGAGCGACGCCACGCCGACGGCCGACGACGAACTCGAGGGCCAGGGCGAGCGCGGCGGCGATGATGAGCCCGAGAGCGACGACAGCGGAAGCGCCCGGCAGTGGGGAGCGGGTCTGATCGCCGGCGGCGCGGTGCTCGTCGGTGGTGCACTCGTGGTCACCGGTGCCCGTGGCTCGAGGTCCGCCGAGCAGGTGGACGACGGCGAGACCACAAGCGACGCCCAGGCCGACCAGCATGACGCGGACGGGCACGACGGGACCGGTGGGACCGGTGGGACGGACGCATCGTGTTGACCACGCGCCGAGCGGCCGCGACGTACCGAGCGATCGCGGTCCCCATCGGATGGGTCGTGGCCGGAGGGTTGCTCCTGGGATCGGGATTCGTGCGATGGATCGCCGACGGCCCCGGTTCGCGCTTCGGCGGCCTCGAGCTCGCCGACAACCTCCGCAACGGCGTGCTGTCTCCATCGTGGGGAGTGTGGGTCACCGTTTCCGTGTACTCGATCGTCGGCATCGGCGGCCTCTTGGTCGCCTCCGCCGGACTGGGACAGGTGGCGATCGTGGTGGCGCGCGGTGCCCTCTGTTGCGTCGCGCTTGTGCTCTTCGTGGTGCTCGGTGCTTTCGTGCTGCCCTTCGGTGAGTGGGGTGCAGGACCTACGATGGCGACGATCGCATTCGCGATGGGCGCAGCGCTCACCGCCGTTCAACTCGTCGTCACCCTGAGGCCCCGAACATGACCATCTCCTGCACCAACTGTCAGAGCGAACTCGCCGTCGAGACCCGATTCTGTCCGCAGTGCGGAACTCCGGCCCCCGCCGGGTCAACCGACGATGTCGTACCGCCTGCCGACAACGTCGCCGACAACGACACCGCCGCCGGCGACGACACCACCGACGGCAGCGAGACCGCCGCCGGCCTCGCCACCGACAACGAGACCGACACCGCCGACGACAACGATGACACTCCGGTGGCGCACGGCGTTGCAGCGCCCGACACGCCTGCGGCGACTCCACCCGACGCGATGTGGGCGCGAGGAACCGACGCCGCTCACGAGGCCGCAACCGAACCGGCCGTGTCGCCGGAACCACCGGCCGTGTCGCCGGAATCACCGGCGTCGCCGAGCTCGTGGGATGCGAGCATGGCCCCGCCGCCCGCGCACGCCGTGGCCCCGCCCGATGAGTTTGCGTCCGACCCGGCCACTCCGTCCGAGCCGACGGCGCCGGCATGGTCAGCCCAATCGGGGTCTGAGCACGGCGCTCCACCCGATCCGTCGACGAAGTGGCACGCCGACGGTTCGGTGCCTGCGGGCGTCGCTGGACCCGGCGCTGTGGTGGCAGGGCCACCAGTCGCAGGGTCTCCGGTCGCAGGTTCTCCTCCCGGCGCTTCTCCGACCTTCGGCTCCGATGACGCGCCGGTCATGGAACCGCACCCCGTCGAGCCGGTCGAGGTGTCCGATGGAGCGAGCAACCCGGGCAAGCTCGCCGCCATCGGCCTCGGTGTCGTCGGTCTGCTGGCCGTCGGTTTCATCGCATTGCGATTCATCACGGGTGGTGACGACGTCGCCGGTGGTACGTCGTCGCCCGAGGCGGTCGTCGCGGAGATGGTCGAGGCGATCAACGCCCAGGATCCGCTCGCCGTCGTCGCGCTGATGGCGCCCGACGAGATCGACGGCTTCGACGACCTCGTCCAAGACCTCAACGATCTCTACTCCGATCTCGGCTTCGACGAAATCGTCGAAGAACAGATCGACGAAGCCTCGGAGAGTGGCTTCGACCTCGTCATCGAGTTGGATGCCGACCGAATCGATGTCTCGATGGAAGGTGAACGGGCCGCGATCGTCGCGTTCGAACTCTCCGGTGACGTCGAATTGGTCGGCGACGAGGATTCCGCTGTGGGCGACCTGATCGGCGAACAGGAGTTCAGCTTCGACGATCGTGATCTCGAAGGCGCGCTGCCCAACGGCAGCGACGAGGTCGAGATGATCGTCGTCGAGATCGACGGCAAGTGGTTCATGAGCCCGATGCTCACCATCGGGCACTACATCGTCGAGAACAACGGTATGCCGCGCGGCGAGTACGACCGCATCGGCGAGGATCGTGGCGAGAACGCCGAGTCGGCCGAAGAGGTCGTGCAGTCGTTGGTCGACGTCATCAACGATCCGGACGTCGACGACCTCGCCTCAGTGCTCGGCGGCGGCGAAGGCCGCGTCGCCGTCGCATTCCGGGACGCGCTCGACGACGGCTTCGACGGTCTCGACTCGGGCGAGGCCCGCTACGAGTTGTCCGTCGAGACCACCGACATCGGCAACGGTCGCGTCGAACTCTCCGAGATCGAGCTCGCGCTCACCGACGAGTTCTCGTCCGGCACGATCCGGATCGCCGACGGTTGCGCCATCGTGCGCGAGGACGGAGGATCGACGGAGCGGGAGTGCATCGTCGACGCTCTCGGCGTCGACGACGAGGATCTCGACACATCCATCTGGCTCGACACCGTCGAGGAGGACGGTGTTCGACGGGTGCGCATCATCCCGACCATCACCGATGTCGCCCGCCGGTTCCTCGGCCTCTACGACGACCGCCAGGCGCTGCTCTTCGCGTCCGATCAGGCATACCTCGACACGGCGACGGAGGTGTCGGTCGGCTCCGACATCGAGATCGATTTCGCCGGCTCGCTGTATGTCGTCAACGAGTTCCCCGTCGAAGAGGGCGAGTGGTACAACGTCACGGCGCAGAACGACGCCGAGGTCGGTGTGTGGGCCGACCAGGGCTTCGGGCTCGAGCAGGTGTTCGGCTTGTTCTTCCGAGCCGAAGAGGACGGGATGGCTCGCGTGGTCACCTACTCCGAGGTCGATTTCGACGAGGAATGCGGAATCTTCGGATGCCTCCCGTCGGGCGAGGGGAGCACGACGCTGCGCATCCGCCAGGCCGTGCGTCAGTCGGTGCCGTTCCCCACGATCCTGTCGGGCGAGCTGGGTCCGGGCGACGCCCGCCTCTTCGAGTTCGAAGTGACGCAGCGCGAGACCGTGTTCATCGAGGTCGACGGTGCCACGGTCGACAGGTTCTTCGTCGATGACTTCGACGTCTACGTCGAATTCGACACATATGACCTGGCACCCGGAACCTACGAGTTCTTGGTGTCCAACTTCGACGGCGACGAGTCGACGACCTACACGATCACGCCCACGGCAGTCTGAGAATTGGACATGCAGCAGTGCGGTCGTTGTGAGGAGTACAACCCGTCAGACGCGGCGTTCTGTGGGATGTGCGGCCTCGCGCTGACCGCGTCGAGTGGCCTTGCGGCACTGGTCGACTCGGTGGTCGACGGCCCCGTCACACCGGAGCCAGCCGAGCCACGGCGGGTCACGCCCGAGCCAGTCGCTGTCGACCCAGTCACGCCCGAACCGGTCGACCCAGTCACGCCCGAACCGGTTGGATCCGCTCCGCTTCCCGTCGACGCCGGCACGGGCGAGATGACACCGCCGCGGGGGTTCTCGGCGCCGTCACCCGAGCCTGACCCCGCCGGTCGCGAGTGGTCGGAGGAGGCAGCGTCGGATGACACAGCGGACCTCGGCGCGGTGACTCCGGCGGGCGACGGTGTCCGACACGGAGCATCGCACGAGCCCACCGCCGTCGTCCCCGCAGCGCCAGTCGGGGCGGCGGCTCCGACGACGACGATGCCGACGACCGAGCCACCTCCGGGTGCGCCGCCCTCGTCCGATACTCCGTTCGTGGTGGCCGGCGAGAGCCAACGCCGCTCGGCTGCGCTTCTCGTGGCCTTGGTCGCTGTGGCAGCCGTGGTGCTGATCGGCGGAGTGGTGTTCCTGATCGGCAACCGAGGGGGTGACGAGACGTCGACCGGACTCGTCGACGATGACCTGTTGCCCGCGGTGTCGTCGACCACGACCACCACCGTCGCGGACACGGCCCCGACGCCGACGCTCGCTCCCACAACCGCTCCCCGGGACAACGTCGCAGTCACCACCGCCGTTCCGGTACTCGCGACCGATGTTCCCGCTCCGACGTCGACCGACGTCGTGGCGACCTCGGTCGCACCGACCACCGAATTGGTCGTCACGACGCCTGCGCCGACCACTGCCGCGCCCACGACTGCGGCCCCGACGACGGCTGCGCCGACCACTGTCGCGCCCACGACCGCAGCTCCCACGACCGCGGCACCCACGACTGCGGGACCCGACCCGTCGCGTGCTGCGGGTGACCTCGGGCTCGACCAACCGATCCTCGACGCGGCGTGCGACGGTCGATACATCACGTTCGTCGGGTCGGCCGTGGGGACCGCTGACTACGCCACCGTCGTCACGTCGCTGCTCGATGCGTACCCCGGCACCGAGTACCTCCGCACACGATCGTGCCCGTCGCTGACGCAGCGGTTCTCCGACGGCAGCGACATCTACGCCGTGGTGTTCGGCCCCTTCTCGTCCCAGGCAGAGGCGTGCGCTGCCCGCGATCGAGGGCCCGACGACGCCTACGTCCGCCGCATCAGTACGACCGACCCGTCCGACCACACGGTGTCCTGCTGACGTCCAGCGTTCTGGCGGTCGAGACGACACGGCGAGGCCACTCGGTCGGAGGGCGCAACGTCCTTGGGGCGGACGGGAAACGTCGGTCGTCCTGCCGCCAGCCGTCGATCAGTCAGCCCGTCGGTCAGTCAGCCCTTCGGTCAGTCGGTCAGTAGGCGGCGGGCGGCGTCGACGACGATCGAGATCGAAGCCTGTTCGACGGCATCGGCCGCCGACTCCTCGGGGATCTCGTCGTCGTTGCGGTTGACGAGCACCCCGGCGACACACCCGGCGCGCCAGCCCTGCGAGGCGCACATCGTCAGCAGAGTCGCCGACTCCATCTCGTAGTTGAGCACATGCAGTGACCGCCACTCGTCGAGCGATCCACGGAAGCGTTCGATCACCCGGCCCGACACCGTGTCGTAGCGTTCCTGGCCGGGGTAAAAGGTGTCGGACGACGCGGTGACGCCGACGTGCGGTTCGACTCCACCGGCTCGGGCGGCCTCCACGAGCGCAGTCGTGCATGCGAAGTCGGCGACCGCCGGATACTCGATCGGGGCGAAGTGCTGGCTCGCCCCGTCGAGTCGGACCGAGGCGGTCGTGACGATCACCTCGCCCGGTCGGATGCCGGATTGGATCGCGCCGGTCGTCCCGACGCGCAAGAACGTGGTCGCACCGAGTTGTGCGAGTTCCTCGACCGCGATCGAGGTCGACGGGCCGCCGATTCCGGTCGAGCACACCACGACGCGCTGGCCTTCGATCGACCCCCGCATCGACGTGAACTCGCGTTGCGCGCCAAGAGGTCGAGCGTCGTCGAGGAGGTTGGCGATGCGCGCGACGCGCGCCGGGTCGCCCGGCACGATGGCGAGAGTCGCCCCGTCGAGATCGGATCGGGTGAGGCCGAGGTGGAAGACGTCCGACATCGCAGCCACGGTAACGCAGAGGGTCAGACCCAGACCGTTACTCGCGTGCACGGAGTAACGCGGAGGGTCAGACCCAGACCGTTACTCGAGAGCACGGGGTAACGGGAGGGGTCAGACCAGACCGTTACGCCTGGCCGGAGTGGTTGACGCCGTGGTACGGCCGGCCGGCTTCGTTGTACTCGGTGACCAACTCGAAGAACTCGGCACCGAACGGGTCGCCGCCGCGCAACGGCATCGACCCGCGGCGGATCGTCCAGTCGTGCGGCGCCAGCTCGCAGGCCAGATCGTAGTTTCGCTCGGCGCCCGCCTCGTCGCCCGCCGTACGGAGGTGGTTCGCGATCCGGAAGTGGAGGCGTCCCCGTTCCTCTTCGTCGGTCATGTCGTAGACCTCACCGCTTGCCTGGGACGCGTCCATCATCGTGTCGCCATCGACGACCCACCGCTTGATCGCATCGAGCTGCTGGCCCGAGTCGATGCCGTGGAAGTCGGTGAACGTGTTGGTGGCGTACGCGTTCCAGTTCGGCTGCACGATGCGATCGTCCTCGTCGATCAGGATCACCGTCGGGACGTTCGAGATCGCATACAGCTCGGTGACCACGTGGTCGGCATCGATGAGCACCGGATAGCTGATGCCGTCGGTGTCGTGGTCGATGTAGTTCTTGATCGTGTCGACGGCCTCGTCGATCGCCACGGCGATCACCTGGAAGTCGTGACCGGCCAATTCATCGCTGAGTGTCTGCCAACCTGGCAGATCGAGGAGGCAGCCTCACCAGCTCGAGAACGCGACGAGAAGTTTCTTCTTCGAGCGGTGGTCGCTCAGCGCGTGCCAGGTCCCGTCGAGGTCGGGGAGTCGGAAGTCGGGCGCCTGCTGGTTCTGCTGGGCGTCACGACGCGGACCGCGCGACGTGCCGATGGCGACGAGTCCCGTCGCATCGTCGACAGCGACAGGACGATCGAGGAGTGCGGCGATTCCTCGCAGATCGACACCGTCGTCGGTCTCGACCACCGACCGATCGGGCACCAGCACACACTCGTCGTCCTTGCACAATCCCTGGGGCTTCAGCGTCCAGCCGATCAGGTCGGTCAACGCATCGGATGCCACCACGGGCCCGGTGTCGAGGAGTGCGATGTCAGATGCGTCCATCCACCGACGGTATCGAATCACCAACCACCGCCGAGATTCGGATGTCGCACGTAACGCCGAGGGTCAGACCTCTGGCGCTACTCGAGATTCGGACGACGGAGGGAACGCCAGGGGTCAGATCTCTGGGATCACTCTGACGTGTTGGGTCGTCATCGGCCATCGCTATGGTGCGCGAGTGACGACGACTGCCACCACGACGACCGGGTCGGAACGACCGGTGCGCAGCGATCGCAGCGTGATCGCGTTCCTCGCGTTCGTCGGGATCCTGATGGCATTCGGGATCGACGGGGCGCTCCCGGCGTTCGACGAACTGCGTGCCGAGTTCGACCTCGACGCGCTCGGCATCAGCCCCGCGGTCACCGGCACCGCCTACTTCGCCGGCATGGCGGTCGGTCAGCTCTTCTGCGGCGTGCTCGGTGACCGCTTCGGGCGCCGCAACACGCTGGTCGCCGGGATCGTCCTGTACGGAGTCGCCGCAGTCGCCAGCGCACTCGCTCCGACCTTCACACTTCTCCTGATCGCCCGTTTCGTGTGGGGCCTCGGCGCGGCCGGCCCGTCGGTCATCCGGTTCGCGATCGCCCGTGACCTCTATGTCGGCGACCGCATGGCCCGGATCGTGTCGACCTTCATGGCGTTCTTCCTGATCGGGCCGATCCTGATGCCGTTCGTCGGCGAGGCCGTGCTGCTCGTCGGCTCATGGCGCTCCGTGTTCCTGATGGGCATCGTTCTCGCCGCCGTCTCACTGGTGTGGACGATCCGGTTCGGTGAGACGATGGCCCCCGAACACCAACGCCCGATCCGGTTCGCACCCTTCGCCGACGCATTCCGGTCGGTCGCATCGACGAAGGTCACCCGGTGGTCGATCATCGGGTCGACCCTCTTCAACGCCGCCTTCCTCGTCTGGCTGGGGAGTGCGCAACCGATTCTCGACGAGGTCTACGGCCGTGACAGCCAGTTCACGATCTTCTTCGGTCTCTCGGGCGTCGGGATGGCGCTGGCGCTGATCAGCAACAACTGGTTGATCGACCGGTTCGGAGCGCGCTCGATGATCCGCTCGGCGTCGATGGCCCACGTGGCGGCCACATTGCTGGCGGTCGTCGTCGTCCTCGCCGCCGACGGGGTGCCGTCGGTCTACCTGTGGTTCGCCTGGGCTGTTGCCGCCAACGCGATGACGATGGTGATCGCACCGATGGCATCGGCGCTCGCGATGGAACCGATGGCGAGCAAGGCCGGGACGGCGAGTTCGATCATGGGCGTCGCCCAGCTCGGCATCGGAGCGCTCATCGCAGCGATCGTCGACAACCTCATCGACACCACGGTCACCCCGATGGTCATCGGTGCGCTCGTGTTCGGATCCCTCGGGCTGGTCGCGCTGCTGTGGGCGACGAACGACGATCGTCCGGCTGACGGTCAGCCGATCTCGTCGGGCATCTCCGACTTGCGCCGCTCGACGTAGTCGGTGATCGCAGCGTCGACGCCGCTATCGATCGGCGGTGGCTCGTACTCGGCGAGTCCTTTCTTCCAGGCGGCGTTGGCGCGCTGCGAGGCCGACGTGGCGCCGTCTTCGGTCCACTGCTCGAAGCTCGAGTTGTCGGCGATCGACGAGCGGTAGAACGCCGTCTCGAAGTTGGCGAGCGTGTGTGCCGTGCCGAGGAAATGTTCGCCGGGTGAGTGGTCGACGAGTTGGTCGATCGCCTGCCCGTTGGGGGTGATGTCGAGGCCTCTGCCGAAGGTCATCATCATCCCGAGTTGGTCGGCGTCCATCATGAACTTCTCGTAGCCGAAGGCGAGCCCGCCCTCGAGCCAGCCCGCCGAGTGGAGGACGAAGTTGACGCCCGCCATCACGGTCGGCAGCAGCGTCGAGGCAGACTCGTACGCCGCCTGGGCATCGGGCAGCTTCGACGCGGTGAGCGAACCGCCCGATCGGAACGGGACGCCGAGACGACGGGCGAGTGCGGCGACCGTGTAGAGCACGACGGCCGGTTCGGGCGTGCCGAACGTGGGGGCGCCGGTCGCCATCGACATCGACGAGGCGAACGAACCGAAGACCACCGGAGCACCCGGACGCACGAGCTGACAGAACGCCATGCCGGCGAGCGCCTCGGCGAGCGTCTGTGCGGCCACACCGGCCGACGTCGTGGGAGCCATCGCTCCGGCGAGGATGAACGGCGAGATGATGCACGCCTGATTGGCGGCGGCGTAGGTTTCGGCGGCGGCGAGCATCGTGTCGTCCCACACGAGCGGCGACGACGCGTTGATCAGCGACGACATCACCGTCTTCTCGACGCCGTTCTCGTCCTCCAGGCTCCCGCCGAAGCCGATCCGGGCCAACTCGATCGAGTCGGCCGCACGCTCGCCGGCGGTGACCGACCCCATGAACGGCTTGTCGCTGTACCGGAGGTGCGCGGCGACCATGTCGAGGTGGCGCTTGTTGACGGGCACGTCGACCGGCTCGACGACGGTGCCGCCCGAGTGGTGGATGTTCGGTGACATGTAGGCGAGCTTGACGATGTTCTCGAAGTCGTGGATCGTGGCGTAGCGTCGGCCAGCGTCCTCGTCGAACACGAACGGCGAGCCGTAGTTGGGTGCGAACACCGTGGCGTCGCCGCCGATCTGGACGTTGCGCGCTGGGTTGCGGGCGTGCTGCGTGTACTGCGACGGCGCCGAGTCCTGGACGATCTTGCGGCACAGCCCGGCGGGGAAGCGGACCCGTTCGCCGTCGATGTCGGCGCCGGCGTCGCGCCACAGTTCGAGTGCGCGGGGATAGTTGCGGAACTCGATGCCGACGGCCTCGAGGATGCGATCGGCGTTGTGCTCGAGGATCTCGAGCCCCTCGTCCGACACGATCTCGAACGGTGCGATCTTCCGTGTCAGGAACGGATCGATCGGTGCCGCCGAGGCGGCCCGACTGGCAGACCGGCCGGCGCGTCCACCTGATCGACGGCTCTGTCGTGCTTCGCTCATCTCGACCCCCTGGTCACTCGGGGTTCCACCATTCGGAACAGTTCCACATTACAGAACTCGGCACGACCCCCGTCACATCGAGGTAACGCCCCGGGTCAGACCCGGGACGTTACGGGTCTGGCACTTCGTGTTACCCGGCGGGGATGTGGCCGACGGCGTCGATGGCGAGGTAACGGCCCGGGTCAGACCCGGGACGTTACGGGTGTGGCACTTCGTGTTACCTGCGGCGGCGGTTGGAGCGGCGGCCGCCGGGCGGGGTGGAGCGAGCCTGCGCGGTGGGCAGGGTCGTCTCGGTCGCGAGATTCGGGGTGGCCTTCGTCGTGTGCGGGAATCCCATCGCGTCGACGAAGAGTTCCTGGAAGCGCGGCTCGATCGCCGTCTCGATCTTCTCGACCTCGCGCACGGCCGACTCGATCTCGGCGCGCTGTGCCGCCGACACGAGCGCGCGCACCGCACCCGCACCCGCCGCGTTGCCGACGGCACGCACCTGGGAGACCGGCACGTCGGGCACGAGGCCGAGGATCTTGGCGTACAGCGGGTCGATGTGCGCGCCGAACGCACCGGCCAGGCGGACCGAACCGATCTCGTTCGGGTCGGTCTTCCCGGCGTGCTCGCACAGCAGGTCGATGCCCGCCCGGAGCGCGGCCTTCGCGAGTTGGATCGCCCGGATGTCGTCCTGAATGACGTTGATGTTGTCGGCCGGGTCGTCGCTGTCGCCGAACAGCCGGTACGAGAAGGTGCGGCCGTCGGCGAAGACGCGCTGTGACTTGCCAGGTCCGTCGGATCGCATCGTGCCGTCGACGTCGATCAATCCGGCGAGGAGCAGCTCGCCCATCACCTCGATGATCCCCGATCCGCAGATGCCGGAGATGTCGAGCTTTATCGTCTCCATCTCGAACAGCGGATCATCTGACCACACGTCACTCCCGATCACCTTCACCCGCGGCTCGAGCGTGTCGCGATCGATGCGGACGCGCTCGATCGCGCCGGCCGTCGCCCGCATCCCCGCCGAGATCTGCGCGCCCTCGAATGCCGGACCGGTGGGGGAGGAGGCGGCGAGCACGTGGTCGGCGTTGCCGAAGACGATCTCGGCGTTCGTGCCGATGTCGACGAGCAACTGCAGTTCGCCGCTGCGATGCGGGCCCTCCGACAGGATCGCGCCGGCCGTGTCGGCTCCGACATGACCGGCGATGCACGGCAGCAGGTACACGTCGGCGAAGCGGGCGTGCAGGTCGAGGTCGGCGGCGCGCACGATGACCGCCGAGTCGGTGGCGAGCAGGAACGGTGCCTGGCCGAGTGGCGTCGGGTCGATCCCGAGAATCACGTGGTGCATGATCGGGTTGCCGACGATCGTCATGTCGAGGATCGAGTCGCGCGTGATCGGCTCGGTTGCGACATCCCCTTCGGTTGCGACATCCCCTTCGGTTGCGACATCCCCTTCGGTTGCGACATCCCCTTCGGTTGCACGACTGCCGTTGACGTCGTCGACGAGTGCGCCGATCATCTCGTCGAGCGCCGTGCGGATCGCTCGAGTCAGCTCCACGTCGCCGCCCGGATTCATCATCACGTACGAGACGCGTGACATGAGGTCGTCGCCGAACCGGATCTGCGGGTTCATCACACCGTTCGTCGCGAGCACCTCGCCGGTCGACAGGTCGACGAGGTGTCCGGCGACCGTGGTCGAACCGACGTCGACGGCGATCCCGAGCGCTCGGTCGACGTAGCCCGGGAACACGGCGCACACCTCGTGTCCGTGACGAACTGCAACCGTGATCGCGTTCTCGCCGCGCTTCGCCGCCCCGGCGATCAGCGGCAGCACGTGCGCCCCGAGACGCGACATGGTGACGTCGTACTCGGTGCTCAGACGATCGGCGATCTGCTCGGACAGGCCGCGCAGGTCGGACGTCAGTTCGGCGGTCTCCAACTCGATGTAGTGCAGTCGCACGAGCGGGTCGATCTCGATGTCGCCGACGTCGACCGACTTGCGGACGACCTGCTTGTGCACCTGGCTGGCGGCCGGGATCTCGACGACCACGTCCCCGCACACCTGGGCTGCGCATCCGAGTCGCTGACCGTCGGAGATCGGGCGCCGACCGGTGTAGTCGGCCTCGGTCGACGTCCACCCGGTCAGGGCGTCGACGCTCGATTCGATCTGCCACTTCGAGAACGAGCCGCTGGACGGGATCACCTGGCAGCGACCGCACAGGCCTCGTCCTCCACAGGTCGAGTCGAGATCGGCGCCAGCCGAGCGGGCAGCGTCGAGCACCGACGTGCCGTCCTCGACCGTCACGCTCAACCCCGACGGGGCGAACACGACCCGCCGACGAAGATCGCTCGAGTCCACGTCGTCAGTCATCGCTGCGCCTCGACGACCTCAGGAGCCCTCGACGCGAGCGCGTCGACCGCCGCGCCGCTTCGGCGCGCCACCGGCGGCCTCGCCGTCGGCCGCTGATCCGCCCTCGCGGTTGACGGCGATCCAGGCACCGCAGTCCTGATCGTGTCCGGCGAGCACGTCGGCGGCCTTGACCATCTTCTTCACCTCGTCGTGCAGCGGGCTCATGATCGCCGAGGTCATGCCGTTGCTGATCGCCATCGCCAGGAACGTGCCGGTGATCCAGTTGCGTTCGGGCAACCCGAAGCTCACGTTCGAGGCGCCACAGGTCGTGTTGACCTTCAGTTCGGTCTGGAGGCGCCGGAGGAGGCGGAACACCTGCTGGCCGGCCTGGCCGACGGCGCCGATCGGCATGACGAGCGGGTCGACGACGACGTCGGACGACGGGATGCCGTGGTCGGCCGCCCGATTGACGATCTTGCGGGCGACCTCGAAGCGCACGTCGGGGTCTTCCGAGATGCCGGTCTCGTCGTTCGAGATCGCGACGACGGCGGCGCCGTACTTCTTGACGAGCGGGAGCACCCGCTCCATCTGCTCGTCCTCACCGGTCACCGAGTTGATGAGCGGCTTGCCCTGGTACACGGCGCAGCCGGCTTCGAGTGCCTCGACGATCGACGAGTCGATCGACAGCGGCACGTCGGTGATCGACTGGACGAGTTGGATCGCCTGAGCGAGTAGCGCCGGCTCGTCGGCGAGCGGGATGCCGGCGTTGACGTCGAGCATCTGGGCGCCCGCAGCCACCTGGGCGAGTGCGTCGGAGGCGACACGGTCGAAGTTGCCCTCCTTCATCTCGGCGGCGAGCAGCTTGCGCCCGGTCGGGTTGATGCGCTCGCCGATCATCACGAAGGGTCGGTCGAAGCCGATGACGACCTCGCGTGTGGCGGAGCTGATGATGGTGTCGGTCATGCGGGGTCCTCGTCGTGGAGATCGGTGTCGGGAGATGGGGTGGCGGGGGATGCGGCGTTGGGGGATGCGGTGGCGGGAGATGCGGCGCCGGGGGATGCGGCGCTGGGGGATGCGGAGGCGGGAGATGCGGCGTCGGGAGATGCAGTGCCGGAATCGTCGGGGGCGCGTCCATCGCCCGACGCAGGGTCGAGCCCACCGTTCGCGACGAGGGCCTCGAGCCGGGTGCGGTCGTAGGCGGCTTCGATCTCGGCGCACCGCTGGTCGAGTTGCGCTGCGACGTCGCCGCTGCCGAGCGGCTCGGAGTCGTTGCGCCACTGCAGGACGTAGTCGTGCGTGCTCGTGAGCCCGGCAACGGCGGCCGCACGATCGATCGCGTGCTGGAAGCGGGCGTGCAACAGCACCTTGTGCTGGTCATCGCCTGAGCGGGCGGTCAGCTGCGCGGGGATGTCGCGCCACGAGATCGTCGAGACCGTCGGTCCTGACGATCGGCGCCGGCCGCCTCGTCCGCCGGATCGACGCTCGCGCATCTCGCCCTGGTCGGGGCCGAGGCCAGGGCCTTCGGCGGTGATGTCGTCGTTCATTCTTCTCCTCCTGTCACGCCGCTCACGCTGACGAGTGTCGTCTCGAGTTCGCCGTACGCCGTGCGCTCGACCAGCATCGACAGGCCGAGTCGCTCGGCCGCCACCTCGGCGGCGGCGAGCAATGCCGGGTCGTCGGTCTGCGCCAGATAGACGAGGCGGGTGTAGTTGCCGAAGTACATCGGGAGCAACTCGGGGTGGCGGTCGAGTCCGAGCCCGTTCCACACCATCCGGTCGAAGTGCCGGACGAGGAAGTCGGTGAGGTAGAACGACCCGATCTCTGCGTCCTGGATCTCGGCGAAGCGAGGTGCGGTGGCAAAGAACTCGTAGCAGTGGGCGCCGTCGAGCATCTCCACACCCTCCTCCTCGCACACCTTCTGAAGCAGGCCACCCGTCCCGCAGTCGGCGTACGCGACGAAGATCGTGTCGTAGCGATCGGAGCCCGTCTCGGGAGCGACGAGATCGATCGCATCGTCGACCGGATCGAGGTCGACCGGACCGAGGTCACCCGAGGTCGCACCCTCGGCGACCATCTCACCGCGACGCGCCCGATGGATCCGCTCACGGACCAGATCGGGGATCTCTTTGGGGCGGTTGTGCAACGAAGCGGGCAGGCACTCGACGGTCACGGCGTCCAGGTCGTCGAGCTGGATGATCGCGAGCAGTTCTCGGGCGAGAGCGCCGCACGCGATGACGAGCGTGCGCGGTGAGGTCACGTCAGCGCGGGACCGACGGGCCCGCGGGCTCGGGGTTGCCACGCCGTGCCGAGACGAGCGACTTCGCCATCTCGGAGGCCACTGCGGCATCGCGGCAGTAGCCGTCGGCACCGATCGCGTCGCCGAATTCCTGGTTGAGCGGAGCGCCGCCGACGAGGATGATCTGATCGTCGCGACGGCCCTTCTCGGCGAGCGTGTCGATGACGACCTTCATGTACGGCATCGTCGTGGTCAAGAGAGCGGACATGCCGAGGATGTCGGGCTGGTGCTCGTCGAGTGCAGCCAAGAACTCGTCGACGTCGGTGTTGATCCCGAGGTCGATCACCTCGAAGCCGGCACCCTCCAGCATCATCGCGACGAGGTTCTTGCCGATGTCGTGGATGTCGCCCTTGACGGTGCCGATGACGACCTTGCCGACCGACTCGACGCCGGTCTCGGCGAGCAGCGGCCGCAAGATCTCCATACCGGCCTTCATCGCATTCGCCGACAGCAGCACCTCGGGCACGAAGAGGATGCCGTCGCGGAAGTCGATACCGACGATCCGCATGCCTTCGACGAGCGCGTCGTTGAGGACCTTCTCGGCACTCCAACCACGATCGAGGAGGATCGTGGTGCCCTCGGCGATCTCGTCTTTGAGGCCGTCGTACAGATCGTCGTGCATCTGCAACGTCAGATCTTCGTCGTTGAGCGTGGCGAGGTCGATCTCCTCGTCACCGGAATCGTTTGCGCCGTTCTCGACGTCCGTCATGTCGTGACCCCCAATCAATAGGAAGAGCGCCGCTCTTCCCGTACTGGTCAGAACAGCGAACCGTTCCGCAATGCGGAACTGTACCGTATAGTGAGACATCACGCCAGACCCATCTGGGTCGACTCCTCCGAGTGGCGTCAGACGCAAAGCTACCGGGACGGGACGACGAGCAGGACATGTCAGGAGTGCAATCGATCGAGCGAGCATTCGCCCTGTTGCGAGCACTGGCCAGAGGCCCTGCCGGCGTCACGGAACTCGCCGAACGCACCGGTCTGCCGAAGTCGACCGTCGCTCGCCTACTGGCCGCTCTCGAAACCGAGGAAGCCGTTGAACAGGCCGATCAGGGTGGGGGTTACAGCATCGGCCCCACGCTCGGGATCCTCGGAGCCGCCGCCGGACCCACGGCCGACCTGCGCTCGATCGCGCGGCCGTTCATCGAAGACCTGGCAGCGGCCACCGGCGGCAGTGCCGGGTACACCGTCCTCGACGGCGACGAGGCCTACTGGGTCGACAACGTCGATGCCGGCGACGAGGTCGTCACCCTTGCCGATCAGTCGGGCAACTCGTTCCCGTTGCACGCAATCGCGTCGGGGCTCGCCGTGCTCTCACGCTTCGAACCCGCCGCACTCGAGGCGTACCTCGCCGAGCCGGTCGAGGCGGTCCACGACCTCACCCTGACCGACCCCGACGAGATTCGTCGACGTCTTGCGCTGATCGATGCAAACGGACTCGTCGTGTCGCGCGAGGAGATCGATGCAGGCGTCAACGCATACGCCGCCCCGTTCCGCGGGCCGTCGGGGGAGTGGGAGGGCGGCATCTACGTGCAAGGGCCCGCGTTCCGGTTCCCCGGGGAGACGAGCGAGGACGACGTCGCCGCGATGGTCGTCGAGGCGGCGACCGAACTCAGCGAACGACTCGTCGGACGCTGACTCGACGTGGCTCCCCGACCGCCTCGTGGGAGATGCCGAGCGGGCGTCGGAACACAACGTGACATGTGCGCGAGATCTCCCGAGGAGAGTTTGGGAATGATTTCACGAGCCCTGGTATCTTCGGGATCCGTATGTCGGCATTCCTACGCGATTACTTGAACGTCGTCTGGTTCGGGGCCACAGCGATCGCCATCGGCGCTCTGCTGTTCGGCCTCGCCGCCGCCGTTCGCCCCACGTTCCCGTCGGCGGAGAAGTACATCGCCTACGAATCGGGCGTCGATCCGGTCGGCCTGGGCTGGTCGCAGAGCCAGATCCGCTACTACGTGTTCGCACTGCTCTTCGTCATCTTCGATGTCGAAGCCGTGTTCCTCTTCCCGTGGGCCGCATCCATCGAGCGCTACGGCACCTTCGGGCTCGTCGTGATGTTGATCTTCATGTTCCTGCTGCTCGACGGTTTGTTCTACGCCTGGAAGCGCGGCCTGCTGCGATGGGTCTGATGCGACTCCACCAACCGCCTGCAACGAAGCTGATGATGACGAAAGGTCGTTCCTGACATGGGTCTCGTCGACAAGGGCCGCATGCCGGCGCCGCTCACCAAGCTCTTCAACATGTCGCGCTCGTACAGCCTGTGGGTGTACCAGTGGGGCCTGGCGTGCTGCGCGATCGAGATGGGCGCTGCGTTCGGTTCCCCGCGCTACGACGTGATGCGCCTCGGTGTCATCCCGTTGCCGGCCAGCCCGCGTCAGGCCGACTTCGTGTGCGTGTCGGGCACCGTGACCGACAAGATGGCCCCGGCGGTCAAGCGCCTCTGGGAGCAGATGCCCGAGCCGAAGTACGCCATCTCGATGGGCTCGTGCGCCAACTGCGGCGGCCCGTACTGGGACAGCTACTCGGTCACCAAGGGCGTCGACCAGATCATCCCGATCGACGTGTACGTGCCCGGCTGCCCGCCGCGTCCCGAAGCGCTCCTCGAAGGCGTCGTGCTGCTCCAGCAGCGCATCAAGAACGAAGACATGCAGGCCAAGTGGAAGGGCGACGAGTTCACCACGCTGCAGGCAACGCGTGCTGCCGAGCGGGGCGAACTGAGCGCCGGCGAGCCCACGGGCGAGACCACGCACGACATCTCGACCGACCCACAGCCGATCCCCGAACGCAACCGGCCCGAGCCGATCGTGGTGGGCGGTGGCCCCATTGAGTGACACCGAGACGACCGACGACGAAGCGCCGGCGGCGCTCCCCGGAGACGGTCTGCGCGAGGGCATCGTCGACGACCTGCGCAACCGCATCGGCGATTCGCTCGTCGAGTTCGAGATCGTCCCGAACGACGACCTGTTCGTGCGCGTCGCCACCGACGCGTGGGCCCAGACGGGTGCTGCGCTGAAGACGGCCGGCTTCACGTATTTCTCGTTCCTGTCGGCGATCGACTGGATGCCGTCGCCGTACGGCAAGAGCGAAGAGGACCCGACGGTCGAGAAGGAACCGATCGACATGACGATCAAGCAAGGCGTCTGTGGCGGCGAGACCCGCATGCAGGTGTTCGCCCGCCTGACCGACCTCGATCGCCACATCGGCATCACGATCAAGGCCGACGTCGCCGACGACGAGCCCGTCGTCGACTCCTGGACCGCCTCGTTCGCCGGCGCCAACTGGCACGAGCGCGAGTGCCACGAGATGTTCGGGATCGGATTCAACAACCACCCCGACCTGCGCAACATGTACCTGCCCGGCGACTTCGAGGGGTACCCGCTGAAGAAGGACTTCCCGCTGCTGGCACGCATGGTCAAGCCGTGGCCCGGCATCGTCGACGTCGAACCGATGCCCGCCCAAGACGACCCCGAGGAAGCAGCGGAATGAACCCCGTCACCATCGCACCCGTTCCGTCGAACGCCGCCGAGCGAGCGAGGTTGGCCGCCCTCCCGATCCATGTCTGTCAGCACGACGCTGGTCTGAGGGAAGGTGAATTGGGATGACGATGATGTCCGACCGCCAGCAGCTGAGCTACATCGCCTCGCAGGCCGCCGATGCGCGTCTGAACGTCGAACTCGAGACCGAGGGCATGACCCTCAACATCGGCCCGCAGCACCCCGCCACGCACGGCACGCTGCGCATCATCGCCCGCCTCGACGGCGAGCAGGTCATCTGGGCCGAACCGTCGGCGGGCTACATGCACCGCGGCTACGAGAAGCTGACCGAGGTCCGTACCTTCCCGCAGGTCACCACGCTCATCAACCGAATCGACTGGCTCGGCAGCTTCGCGAACGAGGTGCCGTTCATCCTCGCCGCCGAGAAATTGATGGAGATCGAGGCGCCGCCGCGTGCGCAGGTCATCCGTACGATCCTGTTCGAACTCAGTCGCATCGCGAACGTGTCGCTGTTCCTCGGCGACCTCGGCGTGCAGATGGGCGCGATCACCCCGGTGTTCCTGGCCTTCCGCGACCGTGAGTACGTCCTCAACCTGATCGAAGGCGCCACGGGCGGCCGCTTCCACCCGAACTTCGACCGCATCGGTGGCCTCAAGGACGATCTGCCCAAGGGCTGGATCGACGAGACCAGCCAGGTGATGAAGAAGCTGATCGGCTTCTGCGACGAGATCGAAGACCTCTTGTTCGGCAACGAAATCTTCCAGAGCCGTATGCGTGGCATCGGCGTCATCCCCGCTGATGTCGCCAAGTCGTATGGCCTGTCGGGTGCGAACCTGCGCGCCAGTGGCGTCGACTGGGACCTGCGCCGAGACCAGGACATCGCGCTCTCCTACGACAAGGCCGACTTCAAGGTCTGGACGCACCCCGACGGCGACTCGTGGGCGCGCTGCTGGATCCGCCTGCAGGAGACCCGCGAGTCGTGCAAGATCGTGCAGCAACTCATCGGGCAGATCCCGGCCGGCCCGGTCATGACCAAGGTGCCGCGCATCATCAAGGTTCCCGAGGGCGAGGCCTACGTCTCGACCGAGAACCCGCTCGGTGAAATGGGTTACTACGTGGTGAGCAAGGGCGATCTCGGCCCGTTCCGCGTCAAGATCCGCTCGGCCAGCTTCAACAACATCAGCATCACCCCGTGGGTGCTGAAGGGCGTCTACGTTCCCGACATCATTACGATCTTGGCGAGCCTGTACTTCATCTTGGGAGACATCGACCGATGAGTGCGATGTCGTCGCTTGCTGTCGAGATCCCGTACTGGGGGCAGTCGATCTTCCGCGTCCTGGGTGGGCTCGTCGCCGTGCTGTTGCCGGCCGGCGGCATCGTCTACCTGTTCTTGTTCAAGATGATGTCGTTCATGCAGAGCCGTCTCGGCCCCATGGAGGCCGGCCCGTACGGATCGATGCAGCTGCTCGCCGAAGTCGGCAAGTGGATGCAGAAGGAAGACATCGCTCCCGACAACGCCGACAAGCCCATCTTCAAGATGGCGCCGCTGGTGGTGCTGCTCTCCACGTTCCTGCTGATCGCCGTGGTGCCATTCGGCCCCGACGCCTTCTTCACCGACCTCGACGCCGGAGTGTTCTACTTCCTCGCCGTCGGCTCGGTCAGCGTGCTCGGCATCTTGATGGCGGGCTGGTCGAGCGCGAACAAGTACTCGCTCCTCGGTGGCCTGCGTGCGGCCGGTCAGCTCATCGCCTACGAACTGCCGATGGTGCTCGCCACACTCGGTGTGGTCATCCAGGCCGAGTCGATGAACCTGAACCGGATCGTCGAAGTGCAGAACACCGGCGAGATCTTCGGCTTCGCCTGGCTCGGCAACCCCTTCATCCTGACCCAGGGCGTCGGCTTCCTGATCTTCATGATCGCCGTTCAGGCCGAGCTGACGCAGTCGCCGTTCGACATGCCGATCGCCGAATCCGAACTCGTCTCGGGCTACATGACCGAGTACACGGGCTTCCGCTTCCTGCTCTTCTTCATCGCCGAGTTCGCCACCGCCGGCGTGTTCAGCTTCATCGCTGCGGTGCTGTTCCTCGGGGGCTGGGGCGTGCCGTTCGAGTGGTTCGGCTGGAACAACCTCGACGACGTCGACTGGTGGATGAATTTGGTCGGCCCGGTCATCATGTTCACCAAGATGATGGGCCTCGTCGCCGTCATCATGTGGGTCCGGTTCAGCTACCCACGTTTCCGTGAGGACCAGCTCCAGACCTTCGCCTGGAAGTTCCTCATCCCCGTCTCGCTCGCCAACATCGCTGTCACGGCGATCCTGAAAGTTGCTGTGTGATGCCCAAGGTTCCCGGTCTCATCAAAGGTCTCGGCGTCACGCTCGGAACGCTCGGTCGCACCGTCAAAGACGGCGCGAACACGGTCCAGTACCCGCACGAGAAAGAAGCCCCGCCGGTTCGCGCCCGAGGCGTGATCGCCCTCCACGAAGACAACTGCACCGCCTGCATGCTGTGCTCGCGTAGCTGCCCCGACTGGTGCATCTACATCGAAGGCCACAAGCAGTTGGCGCCGCCGCGCCGCGCCGGTGGCAAGCCGCGTCAGGTCAACCACCTCGACCGCTTCGACATCGACTACGCGCTGTGCATGTACTGCGGCATCTGTGTCGAGGTCTGCCCGTTCGACGCGCTGTTCTGGAGCCCCGAGTACGAGTACTCCGAGCCCAAGATCGCCGATCTGCTCCACGACAAGGACAAGCTCGGCGAGTGGATGGAGACCGTCCCCGAGGCCCCCGAACTCGAAGCCGGAGCCGGGAAGTGATCGGAGCGGTCATCCTGGCTGCCGACGTCAACGTCGCGCAGAACGTCGGCTTCGGCATCATCGCCTTCATGATGATCTTCTCGGCGCTCGCCGTCGTGTCGACCAAGAACGTGGTGCACGCCGCACTGTGGCTCGTGCTCGTCCTCGCCGGTGCTGCCGCGCAGTACATCCTGGCCGCCGCCGAGTTCGTGGCCGTCTCGCAGGTGATGGTCTACATCGGTGCCGTCATGGTGTTGTTCCTGTTCGGGATCATGCTCACCCGAGCCCGCCTCGGGTCCGAAGACGGCTTGAACAACCCGTCGTGGTGGATCGGGATCCCGGTCGCCGTCGTGCTGTTCGGCCTGCTCGGCTACGCCGTGCTCGATGCCGTCGAAGACGGTGTGATCGCCGAGGCGCCGCTCGCCGGAGCCAACAACGAGGCCACGGTTGAGATCGCCGACCGAGTGCTGTTCCAGTACCTTGCTCCGTTCTTCGGCATGACGTTCGTCCTGCTCGCCGCCGCCATCGGTGCCATCGTCCTGGCCCGGAAAGACTGAGCCCCGATGCTCGCCGCCAACTTCCTGCTGCTCGCCGCCGTCCTGTTCTGTATCGGTGTCTACGGCGTCATCGCGCGTCGCAATGCCGTGATGGTGCTGATGTCGATCGAGCTGATCCTCAACGCCGTCAACCTGAACCTCATCGCCTTCGGCTTGATGAACAACGACGCTGACGGGCAGGTGTTCGCTCTCTTCGTCATCGCGATCGCCGCCGCCGAAGTCGGTGTCGGCCTCGCCATGGTTCTCCTGATCTACCGCAACCGCCGTTCGATCTCGCTCGACGAACTCTCGGAACTGAAGGGCTGACCCGATGTTCGCCGCAGAAGAACAACTCGAGGCGCTCAACCTCTCGTCGGGCTGGTTCCTCGAGAACCTCTGGCTCGTCGCGCTCGTTCCCGCCATCGGCTTCGCCATCATCATGGGCTTCGGCAAGAAGATGCCGATGAAGGGCGCCGAAGTCGGCCTCGCCTCGCTCGGAACCTCGCTCGTCGTCGCCAGCGGCGCCGCCTGGCAGTGGATGGCCCGCGTCGACTCGGCGTCCGACACGCACGGTGGCGACGAGGGCCTCGGCCTCATCCAGTCGTTCGGCCGATCGGTACCGCGCGCGTCCGAAGACGGAGAGGTCGAGCGCTACATCCAGCCGGTGATCTCCTCGTGGACCTGGTGGCAGAACGACGGCCTGGAGTTCGGCATCGGTTCCTTCGGTGACGGCCTCTCGATCCTGCTGCTCTGGCTGGTCGCGTTCATCTCGCTGCTGGTCCAGATCTTCAGCCTCGACTACGTGCGTGGCGATCGCCGCTACACCCAGTTCTTCGGAGCACTCACACTGTTCTCCGCCGGCATGTTGGTCATGGTCATGGCCGAGAACATGGTGCAGCTCATCTTGGGTTGGGAGATCATGGGCCTCTGCTCGTTCATGCTCATCGGTCACTGGTGGGAAGAGACGGCCAACTCGAAAGCAGCGCTCAAGGCGTTCTTCACCGTGCGAGTCGGCGACATCGGCCTGCTGGTCGGCACCGCCATCATCTTCTTCGAATCGAACCAGTGGGCAGTCGACAACCTCGACTCGAACGGGTTCGACATCCAGGCGATCTCGGCGTGGGCGCTCTCGGGTGAGGCAGCGAGCCTGCCGCTCACCGTCGGCGCCGTCGCCCTGTTCATCGCCTGCATCGGCAAGTCGGGCCAGTTCCCGCTGCACACCTGGCTGCCCGACGCGATGGCCGGCCCCACACCCGTGTCGTCGCTGCTGCACTCGTCCACGATGGTCGTGGCAGGCGTGTTCCTCGTCAGCCGGATCTACCCGGTGTTCTGGGAGGGCTTCAACATCGCCAACGGCGGGCTCAGCTTCATCGCGATCATCGGAGCGATCACGATCGTCATCGCCGCACTCCTCGCATTCGTCCAGGACGACATCAAGAAGGTGCTCGCCTACTCGACGGTCAGCCAACTCGGCTACATGATGCTCGGCCTGGGCACGGGCGCATGGCTGCCGGCCGTGTTCCACGTGTTCACCCACGCCTTCTTCAAGTGCTGCCTCTTCTTGTGCGCCGGGTCGATCAGCCACTCGGGTTCGCACCACTCGTTCGACATGAAGAAGGACATGGGCGGTCTGCGCAAGCACATGCCCGTCACCTTCGCCGCGTGGTGCGTCTCCACGCTCGCTCTCACCGGCGTGATCCCGTTCGCCGGCTTCTGGTCGAAAGACGAGATCATCGACAACGTCGGTGCCAACGGCTACACGTTCTTGTTCTGGGTCGGCCTCGGTGGTGCAGCGCTCACCGCCATGTACATGACCCGTGCGACGTACCTCACCTTCTTCGGTGAGCCCCGCGGTGCTGCTGCGGGTGAACACCACGACGAGCACGCCGACGACCACGACCTCACGGTCGAAGAGCACGAGCGCGAACTGGCCATGGCCGGCGGCCGTGTCGGCCACGCCGACGACGGTCACGCACAGCCACAGTCGCTCGGCGCTGCTGCCAACTCCGGCGGTTCGACGGCGCTCGGCGCGCACGGAGACCACGATGTGCACGGTCGCGACGCTCACGGCTCAACGGCGCTCGACGCTCACGACGCTCACGACGATCATGGTGGCCACGACGATCATGGCGGACACGACGACCACGGGCCGCACGAGTCGGGCAAGCTGATCACCGTTCCGATCGTGATCCTGGCGGTGCTCGCACTGCTGTCTGGGTTCGCCAACCCGACTCCGCTCGCGTACGACACGTTCAGCTCCGCACTCAACTTCGGTGAGGGAGTGGAACTGATCAAGAAGTACGTCGAGCCGAAACCCGAAGCGGTCGCCCTCGACCAGGTCATGGCCGGAGGGCCCGGTGAGAGCGTCCAGCAGTTCGTGCCGGGGTTCGAGGCGGTCCCGCAAGCGGGTGACGAGAAGATCGGGTGCGGCAAGTCGAAGCCGACGCCCGGCACGGTCTGCTTCTTCCCGGCGGTCAGCCACGCGACCCCCACGCTCGGCAAGATCCTGTTGTCGCTCGGTGTCGTCGCAGCGGGCTATGCGCTGGCGATCGGGTTCTGTCTCGCCTTCTACAAGCGTCGCGACCCTCGCCTCGTGGGGCTCACCGACCGGAACGGTCTGGCCCGAGCCGGCCACAAGTTCCTCGTCAACAAGTACTACCTCGACCACCTGTACGAGAACGTGATCGTCAAGGCCGTCGCCTACCCGATCTCGGCAGCCGCCTACTGGATCAACCAGAACGTCCTCGACGGCACGGTCAACGCCGTCGGCGAGACCGGCAAGCGCACCGGCCAGTGGCTCTACGAGAATGTCGACCAGAAGGTCGTCGACGGTGCCGTCAACGGCTCGGGCACCGTCGCCTCCGAAACCGGTCACGGTCTGCAAGGCGTCCAGTCCGGCAAGATCAACCAGTACGGCGCACTCATCTTCGGCGCTGCGGCGGTCGGCGCCATCGTCCTCGTCATCATCAACGTCAACTGACGTCGGCTCGTTCGAACACCAGAAACAGAGATCATGAATCCACTCACCACTGACAACTGGGTCCTGAGCGTCGGGACGTTCCTGCCGCTGCTCGGCGCTCTCGCCATCATGTTCGGCACGAGCAAGGACGACGACCGTGGGCCGAAGATCGTCGGCATCGCGACGATGATCGCCACGTTCGGCGTCGGCGTGTACACGTTGGTCCGCTTCGACTTCGATCAGTCCGAGCGCCTGCAGTTCTTCGTCGACGCCGAGTGGATCGAGGTCATCTCGTCGGGCTACACGATCGGCCTCGACGGCATCAGCCTTCCGCTGTACTTCCTGTCGATGGTCGTCACGTTGCTCGTGATGATCTACACGTGGGACAACATGCCCGACGCCGGCAACCCCAAGGCGTTCTACGCACTGATGCTGATCTTGCAGACCGGCATGGCGGGCACGTTCATCGCCCAGGACCTCATCTTGTTCTTCGTGTTCTTCGAAGTCGTGCTGCTGCCGATGTACTTCATGATCGGTGTGTGGGGCGGCGAGCAGCGCAAGTACGCCTCGCTCAAGTTCTTCCTCTACACGATGTTCGGCTCGGCATTCATGCTCGTGGCCTTCCTCGCCCTCTTCTTCCAGACCGGCGCCGAGAGCTTCAGCTTCGCCTGGCTCTACGAGATGGGTTCGAGCGTCGACCGAGACGTGCAGGTGTGGATCTTCGCCGGCATGTTCCTCGGCTTCGCCGTCAAGGTGCCGATGTTCCCGTTCCACACGTGGCTGCCCGACGCGCACACCCAGGCGCCCACGCAGGGCTCGGTCATCCTGGCCGCCATCCTCCTCAAGCTCGGCACGTACGGCTTCGTGCGCATCGCGCTGCCGATGCTGCCCAAGGGCGCCGAAGCCTGGGCGCCCGTCATCGGCATCCTCGCTGTCATCGGCATCATCTACGGAGCACTCGGCTGCCTCGCTCAGACCGACATGAAGCGCCTGATCGCCTTCTCGTCGGTGGCGCACATGGGGTACGTGATGCTCGGCATCTCGACGCTCACCGAGTTCGGTATCAACGCCGCGCTGTACGGCATGGTCGCTCACGGCCTGATCACCGGCATGCTCTTCTTCGTCGCCGGCTCCGTCAAGCACCGCTACCACACGCTCGAGATCTCACGTCTGTCCGGCATGCTCATCCAGATGCCGAAGATGGGTTGGATCCTCGGCTTCGCTGCGATGGCGTCGCTCGGCCTGCCGGGCCTCGCCGGTTTCTGGGGAGAGTTCCCGGCGATCCTGTCGGCGTACAACCCGAACGAGGCGCTCAACGAGACGTTGTTCCGGGTGCTCATGGTCATCGCCGCAGTGGGCACCGTGCTCGCCGCTGCCTACCTTCTCTGGCTCTACCAGCGCACCGCGTTCGGTGAGCCGACCGATGAGTTCGCCGGCCACTCCGACGCCGAGAAGGGCGCCGCCGGCGGCTCGGGCCACGTCGCCCACTCGCTGAGCTCGGCCGCGAACGCCGGTCACGACGACCACGAGGACATCCACGACGTGCAGCCCACCGAGTGGCTGGCCTGGACGCCGTTCCTCATCGCCATCGTCGTGTTCGGTGTCTACCCGCAGCTCATGTTCGGCATCCTCGACCCGGCGGTCACCTCGCTGGTCGACACGATCAACAACGGAATCGCTGCGCCGTGATCGCCGTGCTCTCGTCGGTTCTGGCGCAGGCTGCGCCGTGGGTGTCTCCCGACATCGACTGGCACGCCATCGCACCCGAACTGATCCTGGTGATCGGCATCAACCTGGTGCTGCTCATCGACCTCAACATCGAGGACTCGAAGAAGTGGACCATCGCCACGCTGTCGGGCTTCGTGATGCTCGCGGCGTTCATCCCGGTCGTCACGCTCGGACTCGAACTCGACGGGGTACCTCGCGAGTTGTTCGACGGCCGCTACATCGTCGACGAGTACGCGCTGGTGCTCAAAGCGTTCTTCCTCCTGGTCGGCTACGTGGTCGTCTTGATGAGTCAGAACGAACTCGAAGAGGGCGGCTACTACCAGGGCGAGTTCTACATCTTGATGCTTTGTTCGGTGCTCGGCATGGTGATGATGACGTCGTCACGCGATCTCGTCTCGATCTTCGTGTCGCTCGAACTGCTCTCGATCCCGGCGTACATGATGGCGGCGTGGCGCAAACGCTCATCGGTCTCGAACGAGGCGGGTGTGAAGTACTACCTACTCGGTGTGTTCGCCTCGGCGATCATGCTGTTCGGCATGTCGTACATCTACGGCACGACGGGCTCCACGAAGCTCACCGAGATCGGTGCGTCGCTGTCGAGCGGCGATCTGAACGCCATGCAGGTCGTCGGCGTCGCCTTCATCATCGTCGGCTTTGCGTTCAAGGTCTCCGCCGTCCCGTTCCACACCTGGGCACCTGACACCTACGAGGGCGCGCCCACACCGGTGACTGCGTTCTTGTCGGTGGGCTCGAAGGCCGCAGGTTTCGTTGCTCTCGTGACGCTGGTCTTCGTCGCCTTCCCGGGCGCCGACGGCGTGTACGGCCCGATGATCTGGGCGATGGCGGTGCTGACGATGACCGTCGGCAACGTGCTCGCCCTCCGCCAGACGAACATCGTGCGCATGCTCGCTTACTCCTCGGTGAGCCAGGGCGGCTTCATCTTGATGCCGTTGGCGTACGCCGGTGACCCCGATGCGGGCGGCTCGGCGCTCAACGCCGTCGTCGTCTACCTGCTCGTGTACGCCTTCATGAACCTCGGTGCTTTCGCCGTGGTCATCGCGGTGTCGCGCAAGACGCAGTCGGGCGAGATCGATTCGTTCGGTGGGCTGTTCGGCTACGCACCCGGCATGGCGGTGGCGATGACGGTGTTCATGGCGTCACTCGCCGGCATCCCGCCGCTCGGTGGCTGGTTTGCCAAGTTCAACGCCTTCAAAGCCGTGCTCGACGCGTCGACCACCTCTGCCTACGTGATCGCCTGCATCGCGGCGGTCAACACCGTCATCTCGGCGGCGTACTACTTCAAGGTGCTGCGCACCGTGTGGGTCGACGACGCGCCCGACGGCGACACGGCGCCGATCAACACCCCGCAGCCGATCGTCGCTGCGCTCGGGATCACGATCATCGGCACCATCGCCGTGGGCGTGTACCCCCGTCTGGTCGCAGGCTTCGGCGAACTCCAAGACCTCCAGAACGCCATCGGCCGCTGACATCCGGTCGACCGAGCGGTATGCGTGAGGATCGTGCAGTCGAAGAACGCCGTTTCCTCGTGCGGTCGTTGAGCTGACCAGCAGTGCGCAATGCGTGAGAGCAGTGCGTCGGGGTGACGCAGGATCCTGACGTGAACGGCGGGCCGATCCCGTTCGATCGGTTCATGTACGAGGCGCTGTACGGCGCCGAAGGTTTCTACACGACCCGCGGGTCGGCCGGGAGGCGTGGCGACTTCCTCACGTCACCCGAGGTCGGCCCGCTGTTCGGTCACGTGATCGCGAACCACCTCGACGCCGAGTGGCGGCGCCTCGGCGAGCCCCACGAATTCACGGTGATCGATGCCGGGGCCGGGCCGGGCACGCTCGCCCGATCGGTGCTGGCCGCAGGACCCGACTGCCTCGACGCGCTGCGATACATCGCCGTCGAGGTGTCGGAGCGCCAGCGAGCCGAGCACCCCGAGGGTGTCGAGTCGAGGCCCGACATGCCCGATGGCCCGTTCGACGGTGTGGTGGTCGCCAACGAACTCCTCGACAACCTGCCCTTCCGCCTGGCCGTCTTCGACTCTGGCTGGCGCGAGGCGTTCGTCGATTCCGGTCGTGACGGTGCGGTCGAACTGCTGAGCGCGCCCTTCGACCCGGTGCCCGACTGTCTGCCGGCGACGGCGACCCACGGATCTCGAGCGCCGCTGCTCGAAGCGGCATCGGCGTGGGTCGAGTCGGCTCGATCGCAGCTGCGGAGCGGGTCGTTGCTCGTGATCGACTACGGCGTCGGGCGGACCTCGGAGCTGGCGGAACGGCCGTGGCGCGACTGGCTGCGCACGTATCGAGGCAACGAGCGAGGCGATCACTACCTCTGCGCACCGGGATCGCAAGACATCACCACCGACATCGCGATCGATCAGCTTCCCGAGCCCGACTCGCTGCGCACGCAAGCACAGTTCCTCCGGCTGCGCGGGATCGACGCACTGGTCGAGGAAGGAAAGCGGGTGTGGGACGAACAGGCGGCGAGACCCGGATTGCATGCGATGAAGATGCGCAGTCGCGTCAGCGAGGCGGAAGCGTTGCTGGACGAGGTCGGGCTCGGAGGCTTCCTCGTGGCCGAGTGGCGTGCCCACGAAGCACCTGCAGTCGACCCATAGTCTGTCGCGCATGACCGAGCCGACTCATCCCGGTGACACCGGAGCCGACGACGACGCCACCCCACCTCGCGGGCGGTCGGCAGCGTTCGTCCCGATCGACGAGTCGACCCCGGCCCCACCCCCGCCCCCGCAGCCTCCGACCGCGCCGCAGCCTCCGACCGCGCCGCAGCCTCCGACCCCGATTGCGTCCCCGCAGCCCCCTGCAGCCGCCGGCGCACCGCCCGACAGCGCACCGGCACCGGGGCGCATTCCTCCTCCCACCGGGTATCAGCCCGCGCCCCCTGCGTCGCCCAACCCGCCGCCGGTCGCCGCCGCTCCGCCCCCGGCGGGGCACCCACCTGTGTTCGCACCGGAAGAAGTTCCTCCGGGGAACGGTCCGTACCAGTTCGAGCCGGCCAGCCGGCCGAAGAAGCCGTTCGTCATCGCAGGAGCGGCGGTGGTCGGCGCCATGTTGGTCGGCGGCGGACTGTGGGTCGCTCTGGGCGGCGACGACGAGAGCGAGGCCGAACCGCCCGTGACGACCGAAGATCCGTCGGAGGCGGACGTCGAGACGACGATCCCCGTGCTCGTCGAATCGACGGTGCCGGCGACCACCGTGGTGGTCGACGGTTCGATCGACGGCGAGTTCGTGCGCATGGATTGGTTCGACGCCGTCATCTCCGACGCCGACATCGCGACGACGCTGACCGACCTGGGGATGAGAGAGAGCGACAACCCGGTCGCGACGACGAGTGACGTGCTGAACCTGTGTGCGGCGGTGCCGACATCGTCGCCGACGAATGCGACGGTCGAATGGGCCCTCGATGGCGAGCCGGTCTCCACCGGAGCGATGCGGGTCCTCGAAACGCCCGCTGACGGCAACTGCATCAACAACAGCGGAGAACCCCTGGCGCCAGGCTCGTACGAGGCCTCGTTCACCGACGACGGCGGTGGCGAGACCAGCGTTGCGTTGTTCACGATCGGATCCGAGACCGTCACGCAGGCATTCGTCAACGACACGCCCACCGACGTGTGCACGGTCGACGTGGGGCCGACGTCGGCCGGCTTCTACCAGCCCTTCGAGTTGGCGTCGGGCGCTCCGCTCGTCGGCGGTGACGCGATCCTGATCGACATGGCGGCGGTCGAACACGAGGCCCGTGCGATCGATTGCGAGGGCAATGCGCTGCTCAGCTTCTTCGTCACGCCTGAGGGCGGCGACACCGAGGTCGGTCTGGCGTCGGGTGCGGTCTCGGACGGCGCGCCTCCGGCGACCACGACACCGCCGACGACTGGACCGCCGACCACGCAAGCCCCCGCCCGCCTGAGCGATCCCGAACTGGTCGCACTCGACGGTCTGCTCGGTTCGCTCGACACCACCATCGTGGCCGATGCCGATGTCGACGCCGCCCTCGGCGACTTGCTCGCCACGACCGATCGGCCCGTCGTGGCGACGACTGCCGAGTCGAGAACGCTCTGTGTGGTGTGGTCGGTCGACGACGCCCTCGATGCCGAGATCGTGTGGGAGTTCAACACCGCCGAGATCGCCCGTGTCCCGACCTCGTCGGCATCGGGTCGAATCGGTGGCTGCATCACGCCCGCCGAGGACCTGTTCGACGAAGGCGCATACCAGGTCTACGTCCAACGCGGCTCACTCATCTCGACGGTCGAGACGTTCACCGTCGGTCGGGAGGAGACCCAGTTCTCGTTCGTCAACGACACCGGCGTCGAGATCTGCGCGGTCGGTTTCAGCCCGACGCTCACGAACTTCTACACGTTCTACGTCTTCGAGCAGTCCGACGGATTCGACGAGTCCTTGGCGCCGGGCGACTCGTCCACGATCGTCGCCCCGTTCATCGAGAACGACATCCGCGCCCGCGACTGCGACGGGACCGACGTGTCGGAGGTGATCGGAATCTCTCCGACCGACCAGACGCTCAACCTCACGACCGGCGAGCCCTGACACACATGCTCTGACACGTCGATGCGCGTCCCACGGGGCGATCCGGGGCTCGCGGGAGGTCTACGATCGCGCTCATGACCGACGACCAGGCATCGCAGGGCCACGACGCCATCGAGGCGCTCTCGGCAGAGAACCGAACCTTTGCTCCGCCCGACTCGTTCGTCGCCGACGCGCTCATCTCCGACACGAGTCTCGCCGACGAAGCGAGGGCCGACGACGAGGCGTTCTGGGCGCGTCAGGCGCGCGAACTGATCGACTGGTCCGAACCGTTCGAGACGGTGCTCGACTGGCAACTTCCGTATGCGAAGTGGTTCGAGGGCGGCACGTTGAACGTCGCGCACAACTGCCTCGACCGCCACGTGGACGCCGGGCGCGGCGACAAGGTCGCGATCCACTGGGAGGGCGAGCCTGGCGACACCCGCACGATCACATATGCCGAGTTGCTCGACGAGGTCAGTCGCTTCTCGAACGCGCTCAAGGAGCGCGGCGTCGAGAAGGGCGACCGGGTGAACATCTACCTCCCGATGATCCCGGAGGCGGCCGTCGCGATGCTCGCATGCGCTCGCATCGGCGCTGCGCACAGCGTGGTGTTCGGCGGGTTCTCCAGCCAGTCGCTGAGCGATCGCATCAACGACGCCGAGGCCAAGGTGCTCATCACCGCCGACGGTGGGTACCGGCGTGGCGAGGTCTTCCCGCTCAAGCCGGCCGCCGACGAGGCCTGCGAGTCGACTCCCTCGATCGAACACGTCGTCGTCGTGAAGCGCGGCGGCAACGACATCACGATGGTCGAGGGTCGAGACGAGTGGTACCACGACCTGATCGCCGACTCGTCGCCCGACTGCCCGGCCGAGCCGATGGAGGCCGAACACCTCCTCTTCTTGCTGTACACCTCGGGTACCACCGGCAAGCCCAAGGGCATCATGCACACGACGGGTGGCTACATCACCCAGGCCACCTACACCCACAAGTACGTGTTCGACCTGAAGCCCGAGACCGACGTGTTCTGGTGCTCGGCCGACGTCGGCTGGATCACCGGGCACAGCTACATCGTGTACGGACCGCTCTCCAACGGCGCCACGCAGGTGATGTACGAAGGGGTGCCGAACCACCCCGGCAACGACCGGTTCTGGCAGATCGTCGAGAAGTACGGCGTGACGATCTTCTACACGGCGCCCACGGCGATCCGCACGTTCATGAAATGGGGAGCTGACGAGCCGGAGAAGCACGATCTCTCTTCGCTGCGCCTGCTCGGGACGGTCGGCGAGCCCATCAACCCCGAGGCATGGATGTGGTATCACGAGCACATCGGCGCCGGGAACTGCCCGATCGTCGACACCTGGTGGCAGACCGAGACCGGTGGGATCATGATCAGCCCGCTGCCCGGTGCAACCGTCACGAAGCCGGGCTCGGCGACGTTCCCGCTGCCGGGGGTGTCGATCGAACTGGTCGACGACGACGCCAACCCGGTGTCGGTCGGTGGCGGCTACCTGACGCTCACGCGACCGTGGCCGGGAATGCTGCGCGGGATCTGGGGCGACCCCGAGCGCTATCAGGAGACCTACTGGTCGCGTTTCCCCGACCGGTACTTCGCCGGCGACGGCGCGAAGCTCGATGACGACGGCTACCTCTGGTTGCTCGGGCGCGTCGACGACGTGATGAACGTCTCGGGCCACCGCATCTCGACGACCGAGGTCGAATCGGCGCTCGTGTCGCACCCTGCGGTCGCCGAGGCGGCGGTCGTCGGGGCGAACGACGCCACCACCGGCCAAGCCGTGTTCGCCTACGTGATCCTGCGCGGCGGCGCCGACGCCGACGAGGAGACGCTGCGCGCCCACGTGGCCAAGGAGATCGGCCCCATCGCGAAGCCCAAGCGCGTGTTCGTCACGCCCGACCTCCCCAAGACCCGCTCGGGCAAGATCATGCGCCGTCTGCTGCGCGACGTGGCCGAAGGCGGCAACATCGGCGACACGACGACGCTCGCCGACTCTTCGATCGTCGACGAACTCCAGGCCCGAGCCGCCGACACCTCCGACTGACCACCGCCGCGTCGACGCGACCGGACCGACCTGTCGTCAGACCCCACTGTTTTCAGTTTTTCCTCAAGTTCGGGTGGCGGTGCGCCGATCGGCGTATATGGCCGTTGCCGACGAGGAAGAACGCGCCCTCCCGAGTTTGGAGTGGCGCCCGGTGGTGCCCGACGGCGCGGCGGCTCCGCCCTCGGACGCTCCACCCGCCGCCCCGGCGCCACCCGCTGTGCCGCCGCCCGTCCCCGCCGACCAGTCGGCACCGATCACCCTCGGTCCGCTGAGCACCGGCCCCGCCGACGTCACACCGAGGGTCGCTGCCGACCCCTTCGCCCCACCCACCGGCCCGTCGTCGTCGGCCCCCGCTCCGGCGCCGACCCCGATGGCCCCGGACCCCGAGCCCGCGCCCGCACCGGATCTCGAGCCCGCTCTCGCGCCGGATCCCGCACCGGTTTCTCGGCTCGCGTCCGCAGCAGCGGTCGAAACTCCGCCGGTCGTCGCGCCGAAGGGCCGACGTCGCGCGGCAGCGGAGTCACCGCTCGCCGTCGACGTGGCCGGCCTCGTCTCCAGCGGGCGCAAGGACCGCTCGTCGGGAATCGCCCGGATCGGGTTCATCGTCCTCCTGGTGGCTGCCGTCGTGGCGGCCGGCATCGTCGTCGCCAAGCCATACATCTTCCCGGGGCCGTGGGACCCGGAGGCCGAGGCATTCGCCGAGTCGATCGAAGGGGTGCGCGGCGTCGACTTCGCCGAGCCCCTGACCATCGTCGAGCAGACCCCGGGTGACCATCGAGCGCTCCTGACCGACCAGGCCGTCGGCAGTGATGCCGACGGTCTGGCGATGTGGCGCGCGCTCGGACTCGCCGGCCCTCAGAACAGCGACCCGGCGGGGTGGGAGTCGACACTCGGTGCGCTGAGCGCGGCGACGTACTCGCGCACCGACGGTCAGGTCCACGTCGACGGCTCGTACGGCCTCGGCGACCGTTCAGCTCGGACCATGCAGGCGATGGCCGAAGCCGCACTCGACCAGGACTACGCCTTCTCGGCACGCCTCGTCGACCTCGGTCTCGACGAACGAGCATTGGTCGAGGCACACGTCCTTCAACAGATCGAGCGGATCCAGCGTGCGTCGAACGAGCCGTTCACCGTGACCGATCCGAGCATCGCATCATTCTCGGTGCTGCCGGCACCGCTCGACTACCGGCTGTCGGCGCCGATCGTCTTCGCCGATCTCCTCGCTCCGTACAACGACGTCGCCGCCAACCCGCTCCGGCGGATCGGCGACGAGGGCCCCGGCCCGATCGTGTCTCGACCGCTCGAGTCGATCGCGATGGATTCACCCGTTCCGAGCGACACACCGGTCGGCGAGCTCCGCGTGATGGATCGCAGCTTCTGGTTCATGGTGCTGGCGACGCATCTCGAATCGGCCACCGCGTACGAGATCTCGAACGAACTCGATTCGGCAGGTCTGGTCGTCGTCGAAGCGGTGGACGGTTCGTGTGTGGTCGCCACCCTCTCGACGGGCGGGTCACCCGGCGACTCGGCACTGCTCGGAACCCTCGGTGCCTGGGCTCAAGCTGCAGCCTCGGAGTTGCGGTCGTCGGTCACGGCGATCCCGGGCGGGGCTGTTCAGCTGCGGTCGTGTGACCCGACCGGGCCCTACACATCGAACGCACGCTTCGGTGTCGCTCGCCAACTTCTCGGATGGCGTGCCGCCGAACTCGCGTTGACCACATCGATCCTGTCGAACGGTGGCGTACCGGCCGATGCGAGCGCAGCGATGCCTGCGTTCCTCGCATCGCCCGGAGCGCTGGCCACCGCCGAACTCCCCGCCGGGACACCGGCCAACGAGATCGTCGCATCGGCTCTGGCCGCCGTCGATCGCTTCGACGCCGGTATCCGAGCCCAGCTCGAAGGTCCCGACCCAGCCGAAGCTCTGCGCGTCGACGAGTGACCGGCCCTCACCCGGAGGGCGCAAGCACCTTCAGTGCGTTGCGGTCGAGTGCGAACGGGCCCTCCGTGGAGAGGGGTTGAATGCAGACGTGGTCGGCTCCGGCGTCGTAATGCGCCTGGACACCGGCTCGGATCGTGTCCTCGTCTCCCCAGACGACCACGGCGTCGATGAACCGGTCGGCGCGCTGTTCGATCTCGTCCTCGGTGAACCCCAGACGCTTCCAGTTGTTGCGGTAGTTGGGAAGATCGGCATAGATCTGGATCGCCGCCTTCGCTGCGGTTCGGGCGGCGTCGGCGTCGGTCGACAGGCAGACCTTCTGCTCGACACACAGCAGCGCGTCGGGCCCCATGATCTCGCGCGAGGTCGACGTGTGCTCGGGAGTCGTCCAATACGGGTGAGCGCCGTCGGACGACGCCCCGGCGAGTTCGAGCATTTTCGGCCCGAGCGCTGCGAGCACGACCGGAACGGGCTGGTCCGGAGCCTGACCACGGAACGGCTGGGCTTCCATCGCTGCCAGGTACTCACGCATCTTCGACAGCGGCTTCGAGTAGTCGAGGCCGCGCAGCCCGGCGACGAGCGGGCCGTGGCTGACGCCGAGTCCGAGGAGGAACCGGCCGCCGGTCTGCTCGCCGAGCGTGTTGGCGGCCTGCTTCATCGGCCCGGGGTGTCGATGGAAGATGTTGGCGATGCCCGTGGCGAAGTTCAGCGCCGACGTCTGCGACCCGAGCCATGCGATGTGGGCGAACGGGTCGCGGCCCACGGTGTCGGGCAGCCACAGCGTGGAGTACCCGAGCGATTCGATGTACCCGGCCACCTCGGCGGCCTCGCCGGCAGCGAACCCGTCGGTCGGGAACCAGACGCCGGTGATGTGCAGATCGTCGCGAACGGGCATGCGTCGCACGGTAGTGCTCGCACCGATTCGTCGCCGAGGCCGGTCAGACGGTGCGGCGGTTTGCCATCCAGTCACCGCTCTCGATCTCGACGAGGTCGAGTCCGTCGCCGTACTCGTACGCATACGCCCGGGTTCCGCGCTCGGTGGTGACCACGATGCGGTGGTAGCGGCCGCCAACGGTGTCCTCCTCGGCGTCGATCACCACGAGTGCACGCGTCAGTGACGATTCCAGCAGCGGATAGGTCCGTCCGATGATCGTCCCGCCCGGCTCAGCCCGGTCGTCCATGATCGCGGCGGGGTAGTGGAGCCCGGTGTCGAAGAGCCGACCCGTGATCGAATCGGGCCAGCCCTCGTCGACCACGAACGGCTCGAGGAAAGGCCAGCGCACGTCGCCGGGCTGCAGGGTCCCGTACACGAACAGATGAGTCACCGGCATCGACACGTCCTCGATCCTGCCATCCGCCGACGGTGTTTCGCGAACGTTCGGTCGCTGTGCCTCGTACCGCACGGAACGGCGGACTTCACTGACGTGATGAGTCGATCTCGTCGAGTGGTACCGGTCATCGCCGTCCTCATCCTGGCTGCGTGTGGCGGCTCCGACGATGTCGCTCGGATCGAAAGCGGCACCGACGACGCAGTCGAGGAGGTGCAGCAGGTGGACGACGACTCCGTGGAGTACTCCGAGTCGGCGGCGGTGCTGGTCGAGACCGAGCAGGTCCCCTCCGCAGAGCGCGACGAGAGCCTCCCCTCGGGACTGGCCACCTTCGGCGACCCTCTCGACGAGTTGCCACCGCCGACCATCGATCTGGGGATCCTGCGGTCGGGCGGACCGCCGCCCGACGGCATCCCGGCGATCGACGATCCGACCTTCCACGACGCGTCGACCGTCGACTACCTCGGGGCGAACGACCCCGTCGTCGCGATCGAGGTGAACGGGGATGCTCGGGCATATCCGCTCGAGATCTTGATCTGGCACGAACTGGTGAACGACACCGTCGGCGGCGTCCCCGTGTCGATCGCCTACTGCCCGCTGTGCAACTCGGTCACGGTCTACGAACGTGAGATCGACGGCCAGGTGCTCGACTTCGGTGTGTCCGGCCTGCTCTACAACTCCAGCCTCGTCATGTACGACCGTCAGACCGAGACGCTGTGGAGCCACTTCGTCGGTGAGCCGCTGTACGGGGCGTTGGGTGAGGCGCGACTCGTGAGCCTGCCGTCGACGACCGTCGGCTGGGCGACCTGGGTCGCCGAGAACCCCGACGGCCTGGTGCTCACCCGCGACACCGGCAACTCGCGTGAATACGGACGCAACCCGTATCCGGGATACGACGACGTGAACTCCGAGCCGTTCCTGTTCGAAGGTGCCGTCGACGGCCGATACACCGCGATGACGCGCGTGGTCGGTGTCGAGTCGTCCGACGGCGGTGCCGCTGCGTTTCCGCTGCTCGAACTGCGCGAGGCGCGCGTCGTGACCGACGAGGTCGGTTCCGAGACGGCCGTCGCGTTCTGGGTGCCCGGATCCGGGTCGGCGTTGGACGGCAGTGAGGTGTCGGGTGGGGTCGACGTCGGCACGACCGGCGTCTTCTCGCCGGTCGTCGACGGCGAGGCGCTCACGTTCCGATCATCCGACGACGGGTCGCCGTCCGTCGTCGACGACGAGACAGGCTCGACCTGGAACGTCTTCGGAACGGCGGTCGACGGTGAACTGACCGGAACGCAGCTCGACCAGTTCGTGCACATCGACACGTTCTGGTTCGCCTGGATCGCCTTCCACCCCGACAGCGCGATCGCAGCCGTCTGAGAGTCGGAATCGGTCAGGTGGCGTCGGCGGCGCTGGTCGTGTCGACGGCCGACTGCTCTGCGGCGTCGGCAGCGATCTGACGCTGCAGCGACGGAGCTGCGAGACCGATCACCTCGCCCGTCTCCGGGAGTGGGTCGTTCCGGCAGATGAACGCCAGTGCGCCGTCTTCGATCCGCACGAGCGGGATGAACAACTCATCGGCGAGAGCGGCGCTGATCGAACTGCTGGCCGGAGCGGCCACGACCTTCCACCCCTGACGAGATCGTTCGTCGAGCGTCGCATACGACAGCCCGTCGATCCCGATGACCCGACCGAGGTACTCGTCGGGCACGGCGCTCTTGCCGCTGCGCTTCTTGCCCGGGGCGAGCTGGAAGACCTCGCGCCGACCGAAGACGCGCGCGAACCGGCTGGTCGAGAGAGCGTTGACCTCGTCGTTCGACGTCAACGCGAGCAGTCGCCCGATGCCGCGCAGATCGAGGCTCTCGGTCGCGTTCTCGGCCAAGGCACTGAGGCGGCGTGCGCTCAGCCCACTGGCGATCGCTCGGGTCACGTTGTACGGGTCGGTATCGATGAGCAGCGTTTTGACGTCGCGCGACTTCAGTTCGTTGGCCAGCCCTCGAGCGGGTGCGTGCGAACCGACGATCAGGACGCCGTCGGCCTCGGCCTCGGCGAGCCCGAGCAGACGCGCCGCCGGACCAGCGAGGAACCCGTACACCACGATCGTCCCGATGATGACGAGGAAGACGATGGGCACGATCTTGTCGGCGTCGGGGACGCTCTCCTCCTCCAGCCGGAGCGCGAAGATCGCCGACACCGCCGCCGCGACGATGCCGCGCGGTGCCATCGTCGTGAGGAAGACCCGCTCGCGCCATGTGAGCGACGTCCTCACCGTCGAGACCACGACCGTCAACGGACGAGCGACGAAGACGAGGACGGCGAGGAACACGAGCGAGGGGAGCGCGACCTCCTGCAACGCATCGGCTTCGATCCGTGCTGCCAGCAGGATGAACAGCACCGAGATCAGCAGCGTGCGGAGGCTCTCGTTGAACTCGAGGACCTGACGGATCGTCGAACTCTCGCGGCGTGCCAGGTACATGCCGAGGACGGTGACCGCGAGCAGACCCGACTCTTCTTGGATTTCGTTCGAGGCCACGTAGCTCGCCACGACGAAGGCGAACGTGACCGGAACCGTGAGCTGATCGGGGATCAGGAACCGTCGCAGGGCGGTGTCGAGCAGGAACGCCGACGTGAGGCCGAACCCGATGCCGGCGAGCAGCGTGAGGCCGATGATGCCGAACACCGTGAGCACCGCCTCGTCGGTGCGGTCGGCGAGCACCACCTCGAATGCGACGAGTGCCCCCGTCGCGCCGACCGGGTCGATGAGTACGCCCTCGGCGCGCAGGATCGGCCCGGTCGTGCCCGCGGGTCGCACGAACCGCAAGAGCGGGCCGACGACGGTCGGCCCGGTGACGACGAGGACCGCAGCGAGCACGATCGCGGCCTGGTTCGAGATGCCGAAGATCTCACGGGCGCTGTACCAGCCGATGACGCCGGTGATGACCGCGCCGATCGTGATCAGCCGCCGGACCGCGGTGCCGGTGTTGCGGAGCTCGCGCGGAGGGAGGTCGAGTCCGCCTTCGAACAAGATGAGTGCCACCGACAGCGACACGAGCGGGAAGAGCGTGTTGCCGAGCAGTTCGTCGGGTTCGAGAACACCGGTGACGGGGCCCAGCACGAGTCCGGCGACCAGGAGGGCGATGATCGACGGGAGCTGCGTGCGCCAGGCGACCCACTGAGCGAACATTCCGGCACCCACGATCAGAGCGAGTGTGGGCCCGATCGTCGACTCGCCCGCAGCCAGGATGGCCTGGTTCATCACGTCGGCGCCACCACCGAGGACAGGGTAGTGGGTGGCTGGCGGCGTGGTGTGCTGATCGCTATGGTCCCCAGATGACCGTGACCGAGCCCGCCCGCGTCGAGAGCATCACGTTCCCGGGCAGTCAGGGTGCACAACTGGCCGCCCGACTCGACCTTCCGGCGGGCCCGCCGAGAGCATTCGCCCTGTTCGCTCACTGCTTTACCTGTGGTAAGGATCTCCGGTCGGTCGGCCGGCTCGCGGCCGCCCTCACCGGTGCGGGTTTCGCGGTGTTGCGGTTCGACTTCACCGGGCTCGGTTCGAGCGAGGGCGAGTTCGCGAACACGAACTTCTCGTCGAACACCGGCGATCTGATGGCGGCGATCGACTGGCTGCGCGCCGAGCATGCCGCACCCCAGCTCCTGGTCGGGCACTCGCTCGGCGGAGCTGCAGTTCTGTCGGTGGCGGGTGACGTCGACGAGGTCCACGCCGTGGTCACGATCGGGGCCCCCGCTGACACCGAACACGTCTCGGCTCTGTTTGCCGACTCCGCCGATCAGATCGCAGCCGACGGCGAGGCCTGCGTGAGCCTTGCCGGACGACCCTTCACGATCAGGCAGCAGTTCCTCGACGACCTGAGCGCCCACCAAGTGACCGAGCGGGTCGCCGAGATGAAGAAGCCGTTGCTCGTCATGCATTCACCGATCGACAACATCGTCGGCGTCGAGAACGCCGGACGGATCTTCGCAGCGGCCCGCCACCCGAAGAGCTTCGTGTCGCTCGACGGGGCCGACCACCTCCTCGGCGAGGCTGCCGATGCCGAGTTCGCCGCTGCAGTGATCGCCGGGTTCGCTTCGCGCTACATCGACGATCAGAGCGGAGCGCTGGCTGCGCCCGACTCGGACGGGACGGTCGTCGTCGCCGAGACGTCGCAGGGGCCGTTCCTCAACCACGTCGTGGTCGGCCGCCATCGACTGCTCGCCGACGAGCCCGAGTCGGTCGGTGGTTTCGATGCCGGGCTGGCCCCGTACGACTTCCTCGGCGCTGCGCTCGGAACGTGTACGTCGATGACGCTGCGGATGTACGCCGGGCGCAAGAAGCTGCCGGTCGACCGGGTGAGCGTCGAGGTGAAACACGACAAGGTCCACTCCGACGACTGCGAGGCGTGCGCCGACAATCCCACTCTCGAGGAGCGCACCGGGATGATCGACCACTTCGAGCGGATCATCACGATCGAGGGCGACGAACTCACCGACGACGATCGGGCCAAGCTGCTCGCCATTGCCGACAAGTGCCCCGTGCACCGCACGCTCGAACACGCCAGCGTCATCACCACCCGCCCCGCCGAGTAACGCCCCGGGTCGAGTAACGCCCCGGGTCAGACCCCAAACGTTACGGGTCTGGCACCCGTGGTGTTCAGGCGCGGATCGGGATGTGCATCTCGTCGCTGTCGGGGACGTTGTGGCCGTCGCCGAGGCGGTGGAGTGCGGCGTTCAGTTCGGCAGACATGATCAGCGTGATGCCGACGAGGCTGAGCCACGAGATGAGCCCGAGCACCGTGGCGATCACGGCGATGCTTGCGCTGCCCTCGGCGAACCGGCGGACGAGGTCGACGCCGAAGTTCTGCAGCCCGGTGAAGACGATGCCGGCGATGATCGCCCCGGGGAGCACTTGCTTGAAAGTCGGCGAGTACGAGGTCAGCAGGCGATACATCAGTCCGATGACGATGATGTTGATGGCGATCGTGCCCAGGATCAGGGCGAGGTTGCCGATGGCGGGGAAGCCCGCCTCGCTCACGATCGACGCGATCACCAAGCTCGCCACCTGAGCGCCACCGAGGATCACCAGACCGACGATTGCCTTGCCGCGCTGCACCAGACCGTTGGCGCGGTCGTCGACGTGAACCTCCCAGGTGTCGTCGAGCGCGCTCTGCAGCCCCATGAACGCCTTCGTCGACGAGAACAGAGCGCCCGCCAGGCCGAGGATCAAGACCCAGATGCTGCCGTCGAGCGACCGGGGATCCTCGGCGATCTGTGGCCCGAGGACCGGGATCTCGGCCGCCGCGCCCTGGACGATGTCCTCTTGGAGGTCGGGCCGCCCGTCGAGGACGATGCCGAGGATCGTGATCGCCGCGAGCAGCAGCGGGAAGATCGAGAGGAAGCTGAAGAAGGCGAGCAGCGAGGCGTTGCGCCCCGACAGGTGACGCCGCCACCCGTCCATCATCTCGGCGAAGATGTCGAAGTACCGGTTCTTCTCGCGGATCTTCATCACGCGGTCGCTGGTGGTCCAAGCCATGGGTCAGGTTGTACCCGATGCGGTGGTCTCGCGCGTGAGATCCCAGTCGATCGGGTCGTGACCCATGGCGGTCAGCGCGTCGTTCACCTTGCTGAACGGGCGACTCCCGAAGAAGCCGTTGCTGGCCGAGAACGGCGACGGGTGCGTCGACTCGACGACCACGTGTGGCGAGCTGGTCGAGTCGATCCGGTCCTTCTTCTTGCGGGCGTGATTGCCCCACAAGACGAAGACGGCGGGCTGTTCGCGGGCGGCGATCGTGTCGATCACCCGGTCGGTGAAGGTCTCCCACCCCTTCCCCGAGTGCGACCCGGCCTGACCGGCGCGCACAGTCAGCGACGTGTTCAACATGAGCACGCCCTGACGCGCCCACGCTTCGAGGTTGCCGTGGTCGGGGATGTCGAGCCCGAGGTCGGCGTGCAGTTCCTTGTGGATGTTCTGCAGCGATGGCGGCACCCGCACACCGTGGCGGACCGAGAACGCCAGACCGTGTGCCTGCTGAGCGCCGTGGTACGGATCCTGGCCGAGGATCACGACTCGCACGTCGGCGAACGACGTGAGGTGGAGCGCAGCGAACACCTCGTCGTGCGGTGGGTACACGGTGTGCGACGATCGCTCCTCGGCCACGAACGCCTGCAGTTCCTGCCAGTACGACTCCTCGAACTCGGCGCGCAGCAGCGGGTTCCAGTCCGTCGTCGCCATCCCATCCCACGATACGCACGTCGCGCGGCGACCCGACCGCCCCCGTGACACCGTCGAGCGGCTGCAGTTGGGAACAGCGCCGGAGCGATCTCTACGATGAAGCCGTGTTCGACCACCTCGACCGTGTCCGGCTTGCGGCCGTCCCGACACCGATCGAGTCCGCACCGGGTTCCGACGGTGGCCCTCGAATCTGGATCAAGCGCGACGACCTCACCGGCCTCGGTGGCGGTGGCAACAAAGCTCGCAAGCTGGACTTCCTCTGCGGCGATGCCGTGGCCGCCGGCGCCCGGTCGCTCGTGACGGTCGGCGCCGCACAGTCGAACCACTGCCGGATGACGGCGGCCGCTGGTGCCCGTCTGGGCCTCGACGTCCACCTCGTGCTCTCGGGAGACGCGCCGAGGGCGCAGACTCCGGCAACCGGGAACCAACTCCTGTCGACGATGTTCGGCGCGCAGATGCACTACACCGGTGCCGACGAGAGCCACTGGGGCGAACTCGAGATCGCCCGCGAGGCAGTGACTGCCGACCTGTCGGCTCAGGGTCTGGCGCCGTACTCGATTCCGATCGGCGGGAGCACCGCGGTCGGCGCGCTCGGGTACGCCGTCGGCTTCGTCGAACTCGTGGAGCAGTTCGCCGACCTCGGATCGGTCCCGTCGTCGATCGTGTTCACGTCGTCGAGCGGAGGCACCCATGGCGGCCTGCTCGCCGGGCGCGCCGCGATGATCGGGGCCGGCACGCTCGACGCGGGAGACGCTCCTGACGTCGTGGCGATCGGTGTGGCCAAGGGCGTCAATCTCGGGATGCCCGATGTCGCAGAACTCGCCAACGACACGCTCGCGCTGATGGACGTCGACGCGCAGGTCGATGCTGCCGACGTCGAGGTCGACACTCGGTGGCTCGGCGACGACTACGCCGTGCCGACCGACGCCGGGGCCGCCGCGATCCACTGGGCGGCCACGACCGGCGGATGGATGATGGACCCGACGTACTCGGGCAAGGGACTGTCGGGGATGCTCGGCCTCGTCGATGACGGCCGGTGGGGCGCCGACGACGACATCGTGTTCATCCACACCGGCGGCTGGCCCGCGCTGTTCGCCTGACCGCACCAGCCGGCCGCTCCGGGCGCAGGTAGATTCTGGATATGGATCAGATCCTCGATGTCGACCTGTTGGCGTTCGAGAGCGGCACGGCCGAGCAGCGTCGGGCCGTGGTCGACGGCGTCACCCGATCACTGGCGACCGGGTTCGTCTACACGAGCCACGACGTCGCCGACGACCTGCTGGACACGGCCTACGGGCTTCTGCGCGAGTTCTTCGAGAAGTCGTCCGACGAGAAGCTGACCGCGACCGTCGACGGTGCGAGCGGGCAGACCGGCTACACGGGTCTACTCGTCGAGACCGCTGCGAGCAGCGACAAGCCCGACTGGAAGGAGATGCTCAACTGGTCGTCGCCGATCGTCGACGGGCATCCGCTCAAGCGCAGGTTTCCCGGCTCGTATCCCGATCAAGTGCTCCCCGACGCGCTCGTTCCGGGGATCTCGAAGGTGCTGTACGAATTCCACGACACGATCGCCGACCTCCAGCGTCGGTTCCTCCGTGTGATCGCCGAAGGCATCGGCTGCCACGAGACCTTCTTCGACGACATGGTGAAGGGTGGCCCGACGCTCACCCGGGCGATTCGGTATCCGGCCATGTCCGAGCTCGACACGGCGTTGGGTGACGGCGGCGAACCCGGCCACGTGTGGGCCGGTGCGCACGCCGACATCAACCTGATCACGGCGCTGCCGCGGTCGACCGCACCGGGTCTGCAGGTATCGGTCAACGACGAGTGGGTCGACGCGATCCCGCCCGACAACGGTGTGATCGTCAACACCGGCCTCATGCTCGAACGGCTGACGAACGGCACGATCCCGAGTGGCTGGCACCGTGTGGTCGCAGCTCCCGGATACGAGGGCGAGCGCTACAGCGTCGTGCAGTTCTGCCACCCACGGCCGTGGACGATCCTGAACCCGGTGTCGACGTGCTGCACGGCCGAGAACCCGCAGCGCTACAGCTCGATCAGCGCCGCCGACGCGCTCGACGAGGTCCTCTACGAGATCAACCTCGTCGAAACCGCCCGACGCGTCTCCTGACACACTCAGCGCAGGACGAGGCCGGTGGCGTCGGTGTCGTCGCGAGTCGACAGCGCGACCCACACGTCGGTCGAGAGGTCGAGCGGCTGGAACCAGTGGAGGAGTCCCTGGGCTGATCCGCCGCCACCGGGCCCGAACGCCGTGTTCGGTGCGTAGCCGCACCCTTCGGTCGGGTTGACCAGTGCGCCCCATCCGCTGGCGAGTACCTGTCCGGTCGAGGTGACGACCCACTCGGAGTCGATCTCGTCGTCGTCGTCGGTCGTCTCGATCACGACTTCGTCGTGGCCCGAGCCGTTCGCGACGCTCGACCACTGGCCGACCATCACCCGACACGTCTGACGGAACAGCGCGTCGATCATCGGGCCGAAGGCGTCGATCGGGGCACCGGTGATGTCGACCATCGAGATGCGGATGTGCGGCGCGACGGCGTCGGGGTCGATCTGGACGGTCGAGTCGGTCGGCACGTCGGCGCGCACGCCGATCGGCAGCGGGTCGGTGTCGCCCATGAACCCGATGACCTGACCGGCACGGACCACGGTGCCCACGGTCGCGAGACCGGCGAGGCGGAGGTGTTCGGGAGCTTTTCCGTCGTCGGTGCCGGGGTTGTCGTCGTTGAAGCCGGCGTACACGTAGCTCGTGCCGTCGGGGTCGGTGATCGTGACGGTGATCGGCTCACCGCTGCCGGGCTCGTCGCTGACGTCGGTGACCACTCCGTCGGCGACGGCGACGACCGGTTGGAGCTTCACGCCGAAGACGATGCCGGGCGCCTGCTCGGTGCACAGTCCTGCGGCCTCCACGTCGGCACGGCTGGGGCCCGAGGCTGCATCGGCGTTCTCCGCGACGACTTCGGTGACCTCGACGTCGTCGCATTCGGGGACGGCGACGCGCGATGGGCCGAGTACCGGGAACGACAGCGACGGGACGCCCTCGTGGGGCTCGGGGAGTTCGGGGGCGAAGCCGGCGATGGCCGACAGGTCGACCGGGCCGAGGCGAGGAGCGATCGGCTGGCCCGAGATCGTGGCGAACGTGGCGAGCCAACGGGTCTGGTACTCACGCACGGTCAGCACGTTGCCTGCCGACGGCACCGGGACGATGTCCATCAACTCGGGCCGGCTCGCAGCGATCGGGTAGTACCACATGATCGGCACCATCGACACGTCCTGGTCGTACCGGTCGAGGAACATCTGGACGTCCTTCGCTGCGCGCTCGTCCTGGATGTGCGGCGGCGCGAGGTAGGCGTCGCGGTAGCCGCCGTAGTTGTTCCAGGTCGACGTGATGAACTGGTACGCGCCCGAGGCGTTGCCCTTGTTGCGGCCGATGGTGTAGTTGCCGCGTGACTCCTGGTACCGGATGGTCGCAAGGATGTGCTCCATCTGCTCGGGGAAGACGGTCAGGTCGAGCGCCGTGGGCTGCGTGCTGACCGGCGCTGCAGGCAGCGTCGTCGTGGTGGTGGTCGTGGCGACGACCGGCACGGTGGTGGTGGTCGTCGCCGTCGACGGGGCGATGGTCGTCGTCGGAGTCGTGGTGGCCGTGGGCGGCTGCGTGACGGCGGGAGCGACGGTGGTGGTGGTCGTCGTGGTGGTGGTGTCCGGGACCGTGTCGGTCGGAGTGGTGGTCGTCGGGACGGTCGTCGGCGCGATCGTCGTGGTGGTCGTGGTCTCGGTGGTGTTCTCGATCGGGGTGGTGGTCGTCGGCGTTCCGTCGTCGGACTCCTGGGCGACAGCGGTCAGCGGCGACGACGCCACGCTGACGACGATCGCAGCGGCGACCAGCGAGCGGGGCCCCGACGGGCGGCGAGCCTCGGTGACCGCCCGCACCGGGGAGCGGCGCATCGGGGGACGCTGGATGAGGAAACGGCGGAGGAACGGCAACATGATCGATCACAGGTGTATCGGCACCGTGACGGCGAGAGTCGAGGAGATCTTCACGAATTCTGCCTGGTCGCGCACCCATCGGCGGAAAGATCCTGGGCGCCGAGCGGCACAGCGTGCCGCCGCCGTTGCACGCTCCTCAACGGCTACGGTCGAAATGGATGACCGAGGATTCGACGGGAACGGGGTCGCAGGCCGGACGCTCGGCCGACACAACACCCGACCGGCCCGACGAGAAGGGTTCGGCCGACCTTGCGCGGTTGGTCAACGAACCCGCTCCCGCCCGCCATTCCGCCGATGCCGATACGACCCGGCCGGCTCCGGTTCCGAAGTCCGACGCGCTGCGCGCCAGCATCGAGGCGACCGACGTCGACCAGACGCGTCCCGTCGTGCGCGCCGAGGACGACGACGACATCGAGCCGCCCGCCAGCCGACGTCCGGCCGACGGTGACCCGCCCCGCGACGTGGTCCTCGCGATCGACATCGGGGGCACGAAGTTCGCCGCGGGCCTCGTGACCGCACGCGGTGAGCTGATCGATCGGCGACGAGTCGAGGTCGAGAAAGACGTCGTCCCCGATGCGCACTTTCGGTCGCTCGAAGTCATGCTCGGCGAACTGATGGAGAGCGCTGGACGTCAACACGGCGCCCGCATCCGGGCCGTCGGGGTCGGGTCGGCCGGGCCGGTCGAGCGCAACCTCGAAGCGGTGTCACCGGTCAACATCGGTGCGTGGCGCAATTTTCCGCTGCGCGCCCGTCTGCAGGAAGCGACGCGGCTCCCCGTCTTCGGTGACCTCGACGCCAAGGCGCTGGCACTCGCCGAAGGGTGGCTCGGCGCCGCGCAGGGGCACCCGAACTTCTGTGCGCTGACCGTGTCGACGGGTGTCGGCGGGGGAGTGGTGCTGGACGGCGAACTGCTCGACGGCGCAACCGGCAATGCCGGCCACATCGGCCACGTGATCGTCGAGCCGGGCGGACGCCGCTGCGGTTGCGGTGCTCAGGGCTGTATCGAGGCCGAGGCGTCGGGCCTCGCGATCGAGGCCATCACCGGGCGTCCTCCGACCGAACCGACCTACGAGATCATGCAGCGGACCGGACGGCTCGTCGGCGTGGCCGCCGCGTCGGTCTGCAACGCCCTCGACCTCGCACTGGTCGTCGTCGGCGGCAGCGTGGCGCTCGGCTTCGGCGCCACGTTCTTCCACTCGGCGCAGGCGGCGCTCGACGAGCACACCAATCTGCCGTTCAGCCGGGGTGCCCGGATCACCCCGTCGCGTCTCGCCGACTCGGGCCCGCTCATCGGCGCCGGCGCAGTGGGCTGGCGCGGGGTGCGACGAGCCCGGCGAGGCGTTTCCTGATTGCGAGTTCGGCCGAACCTGAGATACTGAACCCATGACGAAGATCCGTTCACGCGATTCCTCGATGATCCAGGACCGTCGCGGCGGCGGTGGAGGCCGGAGCGGCGGTGGTGGTGGCCTCGGCGACATCTTGGGCGGAGCGCTCGGCGGCGGCAGCCGCGGTGGTGGAATGAGTGGTGGTGGTCTCGGTGACATCCTCGGTGGAGCTCTGGGCGGACGAGCCGGCGGATCCGCACGAGGCCGGCGCGGCAATGGCGGCAAGAAGGGGGGTCTGTTGATCGGGCTGCTCGTACTCGCAGCCACCTTCATCCTGCCGAAGCTGCTCGGCGGCGTCACCAGCCCTGCGGGTCTCGGTGCGCAGTCGGAGGCGTCGGAGGTCTCGACCGGCGGCGACGACGAGGCGTGCAGCAGCGAACTCGAACAGATCCTGTGCGGCGCCACGATCGACGTGCAGGAGTTCTGGATCGAGGAGTACCCCCAGGCGTTCCAGGGCCTCGAGTACCCGGTCACGCAGACGATTTTCTTCTCCGGGTTCACGAACACCGGATGCGGTCAGGCGTCGGCCCAGACCGGCCCGTTCTACTGCCCGGCTGACAACCTCGTGTACTTCGACCTCGACTTCCTCACGAAGCTGCAACAGGACTTCGGTGCCGAAGGGGACCTCGCTGCCCAGTACATCGTCGCTCACGAGTACGGCCACCACATCCAGAACGCGCTCGGCCTCAACGCTCGGATGCACCAGTTGCAGCAGAACGATCCGCGCAACAAGAACGTGTACTCGATCGCTCTCGAACTCCAAGCCGACTGTCTCGCTGGCGTGTGGGCGAACGACGCCAACGCTCGCAACCAGTTCGATTCTCCCCAGGAGGTCCAAGAGGCGCTCGGCGCGGCGGCCGCGGTGGGCGACGACGCGATCCAGCGGGCCACGCAGGGTCGTGTCGATCCCGAGAGTTGGACCCACGGCTCGTCGGATCAGCGAGTGAAGTGGTTCAACGTCGGCTTCGAGTCGGGCGACGCAAACCGTTGCGACACGTTCTCCGACCCGTTCAGCATCTGACGTCGCTGACGCATCGGGTGAGAGCGGTACGGTCGCCGTGTGACGATCCGACTGTCCGTGCGCACCGCCGTCTGGCGGAGTCAGGTCGCGCAGGTCGCGGTGTCGACACCCGGCCTCGTGCCGGTGATCAAGGGCAACGGGTACGGGTTCGGTCGGCTCCGGTTGGCCGAGATGGCCGCCGAGATGTCCGACACGGTGGCCGTCGGCACGATCCACGAACTCGACGGGCTGCCGCCGATGGTGAATCCTGTCGTCTTGACGCCGACGCTCACGATCCCGTCAGTCGATGCCGGGGCAACGGAGCCGATCTTGACCGTCGGTCGACGCGAGCACGTCGAGGCACTGGCGGGCTGGACGGGCCGGGTGATCGTGAAGCGATCGTCGTCGATGCAGCGGTACGGCGCCGACGACATGGCGCTCGTCGACGACGCCACCGACGCCGGACTCGACGTCGTGGGCGTGGCGATCCATCCGCCGCTCGCGGGCTCCGAGAGCGAACGGCTCGCACAGGTCGAGTCGCTCGTCGCGTCGATCGATCCGTCGCTGCCGGTCTGGCTCAGCCACCTCACCGCCGACGGAGTCGGGTCGCTTCCGTCGTCGCATGCGTACCGGCTCCGACTCGGAACGTCGCTGTGGCATGGCGACAAGAGCACACTCGAACTGCACGCCGACGTGCTCGATGTCCGGCCCGTCCGGCGCGACGACGTTGCCGGCTACCGGCTCGGTGAGGTGGCCGACGACGGGCACCTCGTGATGATCGGTGCGGGCACGGCGAACGGTGTGGCCCCGCTCGCCGACGGTCGCAGCCCCTTTCACTTCTCACGGATCCGGCTGGCACTGCACGAAGCGCCACACATGCACACATCGATGGCGTTCGTCCCATCTGGCGATCCGCTCCCGGCCGTCGGCGACTGGGTGGATCTGCAGCGTCCGCTGCACATGACGACCGTCGACGAGTACCGCTGGCTCTGATGCGCTGGCGCGAGTCCGAGCGACCTCCGACCGAGTCGGTCGATCGTGTTCCCGGCCCCGACGTCGTGCGTGCGCTCGCTCTGATCGGCGTCGTGGTGATGAACTACCACGGCTACCTCATCATCCGCGGGGCGAGCCCGTCGCCCGGATGGTGGACCGACGTGTTCGATCCGTTCGCAGGACCGTTGCTCACGCGGTTCGCTTCGACGTTCGTGCTGACCGCCGGTGTCGGCATCACGCTCCTGACGCGACGTGTCGTCGCCGACCGGGCGGCAGGCGTCGAGGGGGCCGACGCAGCGGTGCTGGCGATGCGCTGGCGTCTGGTCCGTCGTGGACTCCTGCTCTACGTTCTCGGACAGGTGCTCGAGGTCATCTGGAACGGGACGATCATCGTCTACTACGGAGCGATGTTCGTCGTGGCCGCCGTGCTCTTCACGCTGGCGAGCCGGTGGGTCGCGGTCGTCGGCATCGTGTGCGCGCTGGCCGGATGGGCGATCAACACATGGGTCTTCTGGCAGCGGGAGGACGGTCAGGACGTGTCGTGGTTGCTGCAACCGGGAACCGACACGGTGCGTCGATTCGTCTTCGACTTGGCTGTCAACGGCACGCACCCGCTCCTGCCCTGGATGGCGTTCCTCTGTGCCGGGATCATCCTCGGTCGTCATCTCGACGATCCGACGTGGCGCCCGCTCGTGGCCGGGCTCGGGGTGATGCTCTTCGCATCCGGAGTCCTGGCGTCGACGCTTGCGTCGACACCGTTCACCGAAGAACTGTTGTCGACCTCGCCGCGCGACCGGGGGCTTGCGTACGTCGCGAGCGTGCTCGGCACGGCGTTGATCGCGTTCGCCGCGATCTCGTTTCTGGCCGATCGGGCAACGGGGCTCGGCGCCGACCTGGTCGACCCGCTGCGGCGAGCCGGCCAGATGACCCTGACCCTTTACGTCGCCCACATCCTCGTGTTCAACCTGGTGGTCGACTGGCTCGGCGTGGTCGAGCCCGCAGGGCTGGGGACGGCGCTGCTGTTCTCGGCGGTCTTCTGGATCGCGGCGATCGCTGCCGGCACGGCATGGCATCGCCGAGTCGGACGCGGCCCGCTCGAACGCATCTACCGTTCCTTCGGCGGGTGACATCTCATTGTCGACGCAGTCGAGCACGCGATTGAGCCGTCGACCTGGACCCCGAGTCGGACCCTGCGAAGGTGTTGGCGATCGGGCCGGATCGGTCAGGGCGTTGGCTTGAGATCGTCTGGCTGCGGTTCGTTGATCACGATCTCGTGATTCATGCAATGAAGTTGCGCAAGGTATTCGAACGGTTCTTGGAGGCCGATCAATGAGTGACAAGACGTACACGACGAATTCCGGTGTGGTGTTGACAGACGCTGACATTGCGGTGATTGCTGATGATGTCGAGCATGCCGACTACGACGTTGACGCGTTGCTGGAGCGGCGTCGCGGGCGTCCGTCGATGGGGTCTGGCCCCGCGTCCGTGGTTCCGGTGCGGATCGACCCAGAGTTGAAAGCTGCGATCGATGCGCGTGCTGCTGCTGATCACTCGTCGACGAGTGAAGTGATCCGTGAGGCGTTGCGTCGATTTCTGGAAGTCGCCTGAGCTCCTCGACGGTTGTTGGGCGTCGGTGCCGCTACCGGCGGCGAGGGACTGGATTGAACGCGTACGGTTCGCGTGGCCTCACCTACCTCAACAACCGCCACTACAGCCCAGCCACCGGCACGTTCCTCAGCGGCGACCTCCTCGTCACACGGAGATGATGGGGTAGTGCCGAGGCCGAGACCGGGCCTGGCGCACGATTGGCATCACACCGGGCGACTGGTCGTGCGACAGGCGATCGTCGTGCAGTGCTGAGAGGGCGCGACATCTCCGACCGCCTCCGCCCGTCAGGTGATGTCGGGGCGGAGGCCGGCGCCGCTGCGATGGCGGAACACTCCCCGCCAGACGCCCACTCCGTAGGCGAGATCATCGGCAGCGGTCGAGGGCGAGGCGAGCAGAGCAGCGAGGCCGACGAGACGGGCCCGCTTCGACACGATCGACAGCAGCGCCACGATCGGCCACCACACCCGTCTCACCGCCGCTGTGATCTGTCGACCGTTCTCGATCTGGCTCCGCACGTTGAGCCGGGCGACGTCGGCGTTCGGCACATCGGGCAACTGCCGACGCACGTTCGCCGCACCGGCGATTGCAGCAACAGCGGCAACCACAGGGTGCCCAACCGCCAGCGACGACCAGGCAGCGAGGTTCCATCGGTTCATCCTGATCGGCGCGAGCCGTCGAGTGTGGCGGAGTGCGAGAGGAGCGACCGAGGTCCCGTACCCGCCGTGCTGACGAAGCCGACCCACGAACGTCGCCCGAGGCCGGTGGTGGACTCGCGCGGCTGGCTCGTATCGGCACGTCCATCCGGCGTCGTCGAGGCGCCAGACGGCATCGACGTCCTCGCCGAACCGGAGCCGTTCGTCGAAGCCTCCGATGTCGTCGAACGCGTCGGTGCGCATCACGATCGCCGCCGTCGGCACGTAGCTGACGCGTGTTCCGGCGCGGATGCGAGCGAGTTCTTCGCCCAGGTCGAGCGGTGAGTGGGCCTCGCCGATCACTCGGGGCGCCACCAGCCCCACCCGAGGGTCGTCGAAGTGTCCGAGGAGTGGGAGGAGCCACTCGTCCATCGCGCCGAGGTCGACATCGGAGTCGACGAATGCCACCAGTGACGTGTTCACCGCAGTGCGACCCGCATTGCGGGCGGCTGCCGGCCCCTGATTCTGATGCAAGCGGATCGTTGCGCCAGCGACCGGAGGCATCGAACCGTCGTCGACGGTGATGCGTTCGTCGTCGGCAACCCGGCCACCGAGCTGCGGCGTCACGATCGTGACGTCCCCCGGCTTGTACGACGGAGGAGGAGTCGGCACGGGGTGGATCGCCCCGGAGTCGACGAGGCGCCTGACGAGTGAAGAGTCGTCCACCGCCGCTCCTGACTCGATCGCATCGAGCATCTCTGCCCCCGCTGCGGTGAACCGGAACAGCCGAAGCGGCGAGCCGGCGAGCACGATCCGTCGGTCGGCCCCCACGCGTCGCCACGTGGCATCGGGTCGGAAGGCCCGGGGCTTCCTCACGTGCCGAGCGGCGTCGGGTCGATCGGTCGCCACGCCTCGATCGTCATCACGAGGTCGCTGACGAAATCGTTGACGAAGCGCTCACCTTCGGCGCCTGACGCACCCTCCGGGTCGCCGAGGACACCGGTCGGGCTCACGTGCCGAACCCCGTGTGAGCGCAAATCGTCGAGCAGTTCGTCGAGGACGGCGGGCGGTCCCGCAGTGGCCCGCTCCAAGCGGACCAGGCCCGGATCGATCGCGAGCATCAGCGACGTCTCGATGCGCCCGGCGTGCAGGTCGGGTGGGCCGCCATCCTGGCGCCGCCGCCATTTCGGCCACCACGACAGCACATCTCGACCTTCGTGGGTGAGTAGTTCGACGGCAGCGCTCGACGCCTCGTGGTTGCCGCCGTGGCCGTTGACGAACACGATTCCGGCCGCCCAGTCGGCGCTCCGCCCGAGTTCGACGATCACCTGGGTCATCACGTCGGTTCCGATCGACAGCGTTCCTGCGAACCCGGCGTGCTCGCCGGACGCAGTGACCGAGAGAGTGGGCCCGAGCATCAACCCGGTGGTCCGGTGGAGCGCGCGACCGGCGATCTCTTCGGCGACCAGCGTGTCGGTGTTCAGCGGCAGGTGCGGGCCGTGCTGTTCGGTCGAACCGACCGGAATCAGGATGATCGGCGACAGCGTCCCGTCGTCGTCGGCCATCGAGCGGGTCGCGTCGTCGACCTCATTCCACGTCGCCTCGCCCAGTCGCACGTCGGCAGTCTCGCAGCCCGATCCGTCGAGCGCGACCGATGGTCAGCTCGTGGTGGCGGGTGGGCAGAAGTCGTCGGGGATGATGAGGTCGTCGGGGGAGAGTTGGTCGATCGACGACTTGCCGAGCCCGAGCAGCGTCGAGTCGATGCCCATGCGCAGCACGTCGAGCACGTTCTCGACACCGGCCTGGCCGTTCGCAGCGAGACCCCACAGGTAGGCGCGCCCGATCATCACGGCCTTGGCACCGAGCGCGAGTGCTTTGACCACGTCGCTGCCGCGACGGATACCGGAATCCATCACGACTTCGATCTGGTCGCCGACGGCGGCGACGACTTCGGGGAGCACGCGGATCGGAGCGGGTGTTCCGTCGATGTTGTTGCCGGCGTGAGTCGACACCGAGATGCACGAGGCACCTGCGTCGACGGCGCGCTTCGCCTCGTCGGCCCGGTTGATGCCCTTCACCATGAACGGGCCGTCCCACTGGCTGCGGAGCCAGGCGACGTCGTCCCAGGTGGGTGGAGGAGTGCCCATCCAGACGCCGTAGGCCTCGAAGAAACCGGGCACCGGATCGCTCGCCGACACCGGGAAGTTCGGCACGCCGAGTTGTGGGATCGCTCCCGACTTGAGCCAGTCGAGCAGCCACCGCGGCCGCATCAGCGACTCGGGCCCGTGCTTCATCATCGTCTTGAGGTCGATGCTCTCGGGGATCGCCGGGCTGCCCCAGTCGCGGCTGTGGACGAACGACCAGTCCAAGGTGAGGATCATGCCCTTCGCCCCGGCTGCCTTCGCCCGCTCCATCCGGCCGACCATCGAGTCACGGTCGCCGGCCCAGTAGATCTGGAAGAAGCACTGCTGGTTCTCGGCGAAGACCTCGGCCATCGGCTTGCTGGCGAACGAGCTGAGGCCCATCGAGACACCGCGAGCGGCGGCGGCGCGGGCGACGGCCACTTCGCCGTCGGGGTGAACGGCCTGGACGCCGGTCGGCGAGATGATGACGGGCATCGAGATCGGCTGGCCCATGACCTCGGTGGCCATGTCGCGGACCGGTTGTTGACCGGCCGTGATGGGACGGAAACCGAGTTCGGTGAATGCCGCGGTGTTGTCGTCGCGCGTGATGCCGCTCTCAGCTCCGGCGATCAGTGCGCCGTAGACCGATGCGGGCAGTCGCTTCTTGGCGCGCTGCTGCGCGACGGCGATCGATTCGAACCAGGGATTTGCCACGACCGCATCGTACGAGGCGTGGCCGGAGCCGGCCCAGTCGTCCCGGTCAGCGCGCCACCAACGCGTAGTCGGCGGGATCGGGCGTACGTGTCTGCTGCCAGTATTCGAGCAGGCTGAACGGCCAGTTCTGCGCAACACGCCCCGACTCGGCCTTGTACCAGCTGTTGACGGTCGACACGCCCCAGGTCATCTTCAAGTTGCCGGCATCGATCCGTTCGGCGTACTCGTCGTGCACGTCGCGGCGGCAATCGGCCGAGGCCCAACCGTTGCGCAGCAACATCTCGATGACGCCGAGCGCGTAGTGGACCTCGCACTCGGAGAAGTAGATGATCGAGCCATTAACGACGATGTTCGTGTTCGGTCCGTAGCAAAGGAAGAAGTTGGGGAACCCGGGGTGGACGAGGCCGAGGTAGGCGCGGGCATCACCGCCCCACTCGTCGTGGAGGTCGAGGCCGCCACGCCCGGTCACCTGCATCGGCGTCAAGAACTTCGACGCCTGGAAGCCGGTCGCATAGATGATGACGTCGGCTCGATGGCGACGCTCGGCCCCGTCAGGGCCGACGGTGACGACGGCGTCGGGTTCGATCCGTGCGATCGGCCTGCCGTCGAGTGACACGTCGCCACGCTTCATCGTCTCCGACCACGATCCGTTGTCGAGCACGATCCGCTTCGACGCCGGCGGGTACATCGGTCTGACGGTGTCGTGGAGATCGGGCCGCTCGGCATAGCAGAGGTACAGCCACTGTTCGAGCAACTCGCGCAGTTCGGCGTTGCCGGCGCCGGTACTGAGCGACGTGTCGCCCCACCCGTCGTCGACTTCGCAGGAGGGGAGCAGCCCTTCGGCCGAGCGCCAGAACATCCAGAAGCGGTACCACTGGGCGTAGCCCGGCACGTGGCGGAACAGCCACTGCAGGCCGTCGGCGACCGGCTCGTGATACGTGGGGACCGGTGCGAACCAGTTCGGTGTGCGCTGCAGGACCGACAGGTGAGCAGTCTGCTCGGCGACGTGGGGGACGAACTGCACGGCACTCGCACCGGCTCCGATGACGACGACGTGGCGGTCGGTGAGGTCGACGTCGTGGTCCCACTGTGCCGAGTGGAACGACGGTCCGGCGAACGAGTCCATCCCGTCGATGTCGGGCACGTTCGGTCGGTTGAGTTGGCCGACGGCACTGATGACGGCCGACGCATGATGCGTGATCGGGCCGTCGGGCCCCGAGACGGTGAGCGTCCACTGCTGTTCGTCGTCGGACCACTCCATCGACTCGACTTCGTGTCCGAAGCGGACGTGGTCGACGACGCCGAACTCCTTCGCGCACGTGCGGAAGTAGTCGAGCAGTTCGGGCTGCGGCGAGAAGTAGAACGGCCAGTCGTTGCGCTGCGCGAACGAGTAGCTGTACACGTGGTTCGACACGTCGACCCGACACCCGGGATACGTGTTCTCGAGCCAGGTGCCGCCGACGTCGTGATTCTTCTCGAACACCACATACGACACGCCGGCCTGGTTCAAGCGGTGCGCAGCGAGGATGCCCGACATGCCGGCGCCGATGATCACGACCGGGAACTCGCGGTCGGGCGCCACATCGGCTGCCGTCCACTGCGGTGCTCGCAGGTCGTCGCCCGTGACCGACAGTTCTTCGCGCATGAGCCCCACGTAGTCGGAGCTGATCTCGTCACCGATCGCGAACGACATGATCCGCCGCAACCGTTCGTCGTCGGTCGGCGAGCCGTCGGCGCGAAAGGCGAGTTCACCGTCGCGGACTGCGATGAGCGCGTCGACGGCCCGCTCGCGGATTGTGTTCTGCTGCTCGGGCGTCAGACCACTCGTCTCGTCGCGGATCAGCGTGCCGTCGGGGCGCAACTCGTCGTCGAGCAGCGTGTCGACGCCGGTTGCATGAGCGATCGCCGGAAGCAGCGCCGGCAGGAAGCTGGGGAGGTGGGCGCTTGCCACCATCGCTCTGATCTCGTCGTCGGACGCGTCGATCGGTTCGATCTGGTTGTCGAGCAGCGAGTCCACGAGGCCGAGTCTTGCCGCTCGCGTCGATCGATGTGTCAGCCAGCGAAGTCAGCCGGCGAACCAGATCGTGGAGTCGGGCGGGATGACACCGGGGGTGTGCATCTCGGCGGCCTCCGATGCGTAGACCGGCTGCGTGATCGAGAGGTACTCGTTCTCCATGTCGAGGGCGATCGGAGCGCCCGTCACGTTCGTGACCACGACCAGGTCGGCGCGCCGCACGGCGACGATGCCTTCGCCCAACTCGATCACCGCGGCGGTGTCGCCCTGCGGGACGGCGTGGGTCCGGCGGGCGTCGATCAGCTCGCGATACATCTCGAGGGTCGACCCCTCCGCGCCGTCGACCTCGTCGACGGCGAGCGAACCCCACCAGTCGGGCTGCGGTAGCCACGGCTCCGGCGCCGAGGTGTCGTTGGCGACCGACGAGAACCCGTACGACGTCGACGCGTCATCGGTCCACGGCAAGGGCACACGACATCCGTCACGACCGATCCGCTCGCCGTTCGTCTGGATGAACACGGGATCCTCACGCCGCTCGGCGGGAATGTCGAGCACTTCGGGCAGGCCGAGTTCTTCACCCATGTAGAGGTACAGCGAGCCCGGCATCGCCATGGCGAGCGAGATCATCGCCCGCGCCCGACGCAGGCCGACGTCGACGGTCACCTGTTGCCACCGGCTCTCGAGCGCGTTGTTCGTCACCGACGAGGCATCGGTCGCGTTGTCACGGCCGAGGCGGGTGACGATGCGCTGCACGTCGTGGTTGTTGAGCGTCCATGTCGGTGTCTGACCGATCGACGCGATGTGGAACGTGTCGTCGAGGGCTCGCTCGATCTGACCCTTCTCCCACGGCGACAGCAGCAGGTCGAACGCGAATGCCTGGTGGAACTGCTCGTCGTTCACGAAGGCGGCCATCAGATCGGGCCGACCGTTCATGTACGCCTCGGCGACCATCATCAGGTCGCGCCCGGGGTGGCTCGCCATGTACCGCTCGATCGTCTGGCGGAACTGCTTCCACACATCGTGGCCCTCGGGCCGGAACACGGTGTACGGGTTCTCCCACGTGACCTGGAGGATGCCGGTGCCCTCGGGGACGGGAGGGGCGTCGGGCAGGTCGGGGTGCTTGCCGACGGGGCTGATCGCGTCGACGCGGAACCCTTCGACGCCGCGATCGAACCAGAACTCGAACACGTCGGCGAACATCTTCTGGACGTCGACGTTCGTGTGGTCGAAGTCGGGTTGGTGCGGGGTGAACGTCCCGAGATACCACTGCGGGTCGCCGTTCGCGACGCGTGTCCAGGCCGAGCCACCGAACGCCGCCATCCAGTTGTTCGGCGGGTTGCCGTGCGGATCGGAACCGTCGTCCGACGGCCGCCCGTCACGGAAGTAGAAGCGAGCCCGCTCGGCACTCCCGGCGTCGGCGGCGAGCGCCGCGACGAACCAGGCGTGATCGTTCGAGCAGTGATTGGGCACGAGGTCCATCAGGACCTTGATGCCGTGCTGGCGGGCTTCGGCGAGGAAGGCGTCGAAGGTGTCGATGTCGCCGTACTCGGAATGGATGGCGAAGTAGTCGGCGACGTCGTAGCCGTGGTCGCGCTGGGGCGACGGGTAGCACGGGTTCAGCCAGATCGCGTCGACTCCGAGCGATGCGATGTGGTCCATCCGCTCTCGAATGCCAGCGAGGTCGCCGACGCCGTCGCCGTTCGCATCGGCGAAGGACCGGACATAGATCTGGTAGACGAGGGCGTCACGCCACCACGCTGTTGATTCGCTCATCGCGCCAAATGTAAGCACTTTCAGCGTCGATTGGGCGTGCCGTCGTCAGGTCAACGAGATGCGTACCCTGCCGTGCTCGTCGGCAGGGTCGGCGCTGCGGGCGATCACGACGTCGTAGTCTCCGGGTTCGACGTTCCAGGTGCCGGTCGCCTCGTCCCAGTGGTGGAACGCGGCATCGTCGAGGGTGACCTGCATCGACGTGTCGGACCCCGCCGCGAGAACCGCCTTCGCCCACGCCTTCAGTTCGCGCGCCGGACGCACGACCGACGGCGCGAGCGGCGCCACGTAGGCCTCGACGACGACGGTTGCGTCACGATCGCCGGTGTTGACGACCGGCACCGACACGACGATCGGCTGATCGGCCACCGACGCGGCCTCGACCGATGGCGAGGAAACGGCGGGTCCGCCCCATTCGGTCGACCCGTAGCTCAGGCCGTGGCCGAACCAGAAGCGCGGGGCCACTCCGGCCCGTTCGTAGTGGCGGTGGCCGATGAAGAGACCCTCCTCGTACCGCTGCACAGGCGGGGCCTCGCCGTCACGCACCGGCTCGTAGTGGCCGTCCGACGGGTGATCGTCGAGACGGGCCGGATAGGTGATCGGGAGTCGACCACCGGGGTCCGACACGCCGAGCAACACGTCGACCATGGCCTCCGCCTGCTCCTGGCCGGCGAAGAACGACGTGACGACGGCAGGCGCCGGGGACGCGTGTCCGGCGGCCGCCCAGTCCATCGTGACGGGCGAACCGGCGTTGACGACGACGACCGTGTTCGGGTTGGCGGCGACCACTCGCTCGACCAGTTCGTCTTGGCGGCCCGGCAGGTTCATCACCTCGCGGTCGAAGCCCTCCGTCTCCCACTCGTCGTTCGTCCCCACGACCACGACCGCCACGTCGGCGTCGGCCGCTGCGGCGACGGCCCGCTCGAAGAGGTCGTCCGGGTCGGGGGCGCGCACCCCGATCCGCAGGGCGGCGAACCCGTTGCCGGCGGCCGTCTTCCACTTCACCGACAGCTCGATCGGTTCGCCCGCCACGGCCTCGACGATGGCGGTGCTCTCCATGCTGCCGTACCCGAAGAACTCTCGCGTGCGCGGCAGTTGCATGTCGGGGTCGTCGACGACCGGGATCGGGTCGCCGTCGGCCGTGCGAGCGGTCATCACGACCGGACCCGTGGAGACGACTCCGATCTCGTGCGGTCCGTCGACCTCGGGAATGAACGACCCGGTCACCCGTGCCCCGAACGCGATCGGGTCGACTTCGTCGGGAGTGGTCCCGAAGAAGCGGAGCATCGTCGACGTCGACGTGGTGTCGACGACTGCAGGCGCATCCCAGTCGGTGCCGTTGACGTACTCGAGGCGCACCCCGGGTCGGTCGTCGGGAGTGCGGAGTCGGTGGCGACGCACGATCGGGGTGAGGCGGTCGATCCGGACGCCCGGCTCGTAGGCAACGGTCGTGGTCGGGCTCACGTCGGCCAGCCTGTCGGTCACGGCATCGAGGAGCGTGCGGTGGGCGAACGGGGTGAGGCTCGCCGAGCCGCCTCCCATCGATCGGTCGATCACCGCGTTCGGCCCGACCACCGCAACCGAGTCGAGTCCGTCGAGCGGGATCGGCAGCGCAGCGCGTCCGATCGGCTCGACGACGGCGTTGCGCAACAGCACGGTCCCCGACACCGCAGCCCGGCGAGTGAGCGCGCGCTCGGCGGGGTCGTCGACCGACTCCTCGGCGCCGTCGGCGCTGACCTCGTCGGCGCGCGTCCGGTTCATCACGCCCAGCAGATCGCGCACGAGCCCGTCGACCGTTTCTTCGGTCACGTCACCCGCTTCGACCGCCCGAAACAATCGGTTGCCGTAGACGCGTACGGGCGCCGGCATCTCGAGGGTCAGCCCGGCGTTCGCAGCGCCGATCGGCTCGTGCACGCCGAACCAGTCGGAGACGACGAAGCCGTCGAAGCCCCACTCGTCGCGCAGGATGTCGGTGAGCAGACGCCGACTCTCGGCGGCGTGCGGCCCATTCACCCGGTTGTACGAGCTCATGATCCCCCACGCACCGCCCTCCTTCACCGCTCGCTCGAACGGCCGCAGGTACAACTCGCGTAGCGTCCGCTCGTCGATTTCAACGTCCACGGTCATCCGGTCGATCTCGGTGTCGTTGCACACGAAGTGCTTCACGGTGACGGCGACGTCGTGCGCCTGCACGGCACGAACGTACGCAGCGGCGAGCGCGCCCGAGAGTTCGGGGTCTTCGCTGTAGCACTCGAACGTGCGGCCACCGATCGGTGTCCGGTGCAGGTTGACCGTGGGCCCGAGCAGGACATGAGCGCGCTTGCGGCGGGCCTCGGTGCCGAGCAGGTCACCGATCTCGGTGAGCAGGCCGGTGTCCCATGACGCACCGAGCGTGATCCCTGCGGGCACGGCGACGCCCGGCGTGCCCGAACTCCCGTGCCCTTCCCCGCGCAGACCGGTCGGGCCGTCGCTCATCTTCAGCTGAGGGATCCCGGCGTCGGGAAAGGCCTTCGTCCGCCAGTTCGTCTCGCCGGCGACCACACGGCATTTGTCGGCGAGCGAGAGAGCGGAGAGGGCGGCATCGATGTCGATCACGGCGCCGATGTTGTCACGCTGCTCGTATTCACTCCGTACACCCGTCCCGAACGGGTACACCGATGTCGCGCCAGTCGCGCGATATCGACCACTCGCAGCGCGATCTTCTCTAACTTGTCGCTCATGTCTTCGACCGAACCGGTGATCGCGCGCGGGAATGTGGCGGTGATCACGGGGGGTGCGAGCGGCATCGGTTTGGCCGTTGCCCGTCAACTCGCCGACCGGGGGATGCGCCTCGTGCTCGCCGACATCGACGAACCCAAGCTGCGTGACGTCGAAGGGACGTTCTCCGAAGCCGGCGTCGAGGTCAGCGGCGTCATCTGCGACACTGCGTCGGGGGCATCGGTGACCGAGCTGGCCGAAGCTGCGCTCGCACGCTTCGGTGGCGCCCATCTGCTGTTCAACAACGCCGGGGTCGCCGGCATCGGCGACGCCTGGAACGGGCCGATCGAGCTGTGGGACCGGGTCGTGGGGATCAACCTGTACGGCGTGGTGCACGGCATCCGGTCGTTCCTGCCAATCATGACCGAGCAGGGAGTGGGCCACATCGTGAACACTGCGTCGATGGCGGGCCTGCTCGGGCTGCCGGGAGCGGCGCCCTACACCGCGACCAAGCACGCGGTGGTGGCGATCTCCGAGTCGTTGTTCATCGAACTCGACTCGACCGGATCGCCGATCGGCGTCAGCGTGCTGTGTCCCGGCTTCGTGAAGACCGACCTGATGCAGCACGAACCCGACGAGGTCGACAGCCCGGTCGGTGCACTGATCGGTGAGGTCCTGACGTCGGGTGTCGACGACGGGATCCCCGCCGACGACGTGGCCGACCAGGTCGTCGCGGCCGTCGATTCCGGCCAGTTCTGGATCCTCACGCACGACGACATGAAGCAGCGTCCTGTCGAACGCATGCAGCGTGCCGCCGCCGGAACCAACCCTCCCCAGATCGGCGATGACTGATGGGCACCTCCACCTCGGCGTTCGGCGCCGGTAAGCGCGAATCGCACGACTCGACCGACTTCTACGCCCGGTTCGCGCCGCCGGAGATCAGCGACGACGCAACGCTCGGCGAACGAGGTGACATCGACGTCATCCACGTCGGTGACGCGCGCGACATGAGCCGGGTGCCCGATGCGTCGGTGGCGCTCGTCGTCACCTCGCCGCCGTACTTCGCGGGCAAGGAATACGAGACGGCACTCGGCGAAGGTCATGTGCCCGCCGACTACATCGAGTACCTCGAGATGCTGCGCGACGTGTTCCGTGAGTCGCTGCGGGTGCTCGAACCGGGCGGTCGCATGGCGATCAACGTCGCCAACCTCGGTCGCAAGCCGTACCGCAACCTCGCCTCCGACGTCACGTTCATTCTGCAGGACGACCTGCGGATGCTGCTGCGCGGCGAGGTCGTCTGGCAGAAGCAGCGCGGAGCGAGCGGGTCGTGTGCGTGGGGTTCGTACCAGTCGCCGGCCAACCCGGTGCTGCGTGACACGACCGAGCGGTTGATCATCGCGAGCAAGGGACGCTTCGATCGCGTCGGTCGAGGCGGCGAGGGTCGCGGTTCGGACGGTGTCGAGGGTGCGCCGACCGTTCCGGGTGACGAGTTCATGGAGGCGACGCTCGACGTGTGGGAGATCCCCGCAGAATCGGCGACGCGCGTCGGCCACCCGGCGCCGTTCCCGGTCGCGCTCGTCGAACGGTGTCTGCACCTGTTCACCTACGACGGCGACGTGGTGCTCGACCCGTTCATGGGTTCGGGCACGACGGCGGTTGCGGCGAAGCGGACCGGCCGCCACTACGTGGGGTACGACACCGAGCGGGCCTATGTCCGCCAGGCGAACGAGCGAGTCGAGTCGCTCGCTCCGACCGATCTGCCCGACCGGCGGACTCTCAAGGAGATGTCACGCTCGCTGCTGGCCGAGTGTGGGTTCGAGACACTCGATGACAACGCCCGGGTTGCCCCCGGCGTAACGATCAGCGTGCGCGCGACGCGCGCCGACGGCGTGTCGCAACTCGTCGAGTTCGCCGGCGTCAATACGCCCTCGCGGCCCGGCATGAACCGGCTCGACACCGTGTGGAAGACCATCGCCAAGGCGTCGGTCCTGCGCGAGTCGGCACTCGACGAACCATTGGTCGTGTTGACGTGCGGAACCGTGCGCGGCGGCCCGCTCGCAGCGGTCACCGGAGACGACCGACCGATCGCCGCGATCGTCGACGTCACCGCGCACGACGCCGCCGAGCGACTCTCCGAGATCGTGACTCGCCTCCACGGCTGATCCGTGGCAACGTGAGCGGCCGTGAAGAACGACGGTCTCTCACCGGTCGACCGTCGTGCCCTCGGGTCGGTCGCCACGCAGTTCTTCGTGAACGGTCTGCTGTTCGCGTCGTTCATCCCGCGCCTCCCCGAGATCCGGGACCGGATCGACATCGGCAACGACACGCTCGGGCGTCTCCTCGCGATCGGTGCACTGTCGGGTGTGCTCGGCAGCTTCGCCGTCGGTCGAGCGGTCGAATTCTTCGGCACACGTCGTCTGCTGATCGTCGCGGGCGTCCTGCTGTGCGCGTCGCTGTCGCTCGTCGGCATCGCCACGGTCCCGCTCGTCCTCGTGCTCGGCCTCTCCTTGCTGTCGATCTTCGATGTGCTCGTCGACACGTCGATGAACATGCAGGGGTCGTGGATCAGCGGGAGACGGTCGACGCCGGTGATGAACCGACTGCACGGTCTGTGGAGCCTCGGCACGGTGATCGGGGGTATCGGCGCGTCGCAGGTGGCGAACCTCGGCGTGTCGCTGCGAGCGCATCTCTTCGCCGTTGCGGCGGTGATGATCGTCGTCGTTCTCGTGGTCGGCTCGGGTCTGCTGCGCGTCGACGAGAGCGCGTCCGAGGAGCCAGCGTCGGTCGGTGGCACCGTGGCGGGGCGCGTCAAGCGGCCGGTGGCGCGCCGAGCCCTGGCGATGTTCGCGGTGGTCGGGGCGTGCTCGATCGCGATCGAGATGACGTCGAGTGACTGGGCGGCGATCCGGTTGAGCGACGACTTCGCTGCCGCACCCGGAATCGCCGGGCTGGGGTTCGTGGCGTTCACGATCGGGATGACGGTCGGCCGGTTCGGCGGCGACTCGGTTGCGGTCCGGCTGGGGAATCGGCGAATGGCCGGCATGGCGATCGGACTCACGATCATCGGGCTCGCGCTGGCGTCGTTCGGGCCGAACCGTTGGATCGCGATGTTGGGCTACCTGCTCACCGGACTCGGCACGTCGACGCAGTTCCCGAAGCTGTACGACGATGCTGCCAAGCATCGCGGCCGACCCGGCGCCGGGCTGGCCGCGCTGACCGGCGGGTCGCGCGTCGCGATGCTGGCGATGCCGGTCGCTGTCGGCGCGCTCGCTGCGTCGTCGCTGTCGGTCGGCGCAGCGACGGCGATCGTGACCCTGCCGGCCGCCCTCGCCTTCGCTGCATTCGTCCGCCGCAGTCGCTGAGGCTCGGTGGTCTCGTCGTGGCGGCAAGCGTCATCGACCAGGTCGGGAGGCAGGCCGACTGGGTCGTGATGGCGATCGCGATTCAGTTGGCGTCAATATCGAGCACCTTGATCGAAAAATATTGCCGGTTCCAGAGCGGGGCTGCGATCCACCTCGTCGCGCGTTATCGAGTGGGTTGCGTTCCCCAGGCCGAGTTCGATGGTGGAGTCGCAGTTGGCTCAGTCGATGACGAGCAGGGCTTCTTCCGTATCGGCGTGAAAGCGAGCGATCTCGTCGTGGTGGCGGTCGAGCACACTTGCGATCTGGTCGGTGGATGCGTTGCCAACTCGAATCCAGATGGCTTTGGGCGGAGCGCCTCGCAGGAACGCCAGCTGGCGGAAGTCTGAGTCCTTGGAGACGATGACGTGGTCCTGGTCGGTTGCGTACTGCCAGATCTCGACGTCCGTGGCGGTGTCGAGTCCGACGAACGCGACGTGTGCGCTGCCGGGATACAGGTCGGCAAAACGGCCGACCAGACGCCGAGAAAGGTTCTGGTCGAAGAGCAGCTTCACGCAGGTGTTGCGAGTCGGCGTTCGCGGAGTGCGGCGAACTCGAGTGCTGCGCGAACGTGGTCCTCAGTGAGTTCGGGGAAGTCGGCGACGATGTCGTGGGCGGTCATGCCTGCCGCGAGGTAGTCGAGAACGTCGTAGACGGCGATTCGTGTGCCGACGAAGCAGGGTTTGCCGCTTCGTACGCCCGGCCGTTGGTCGATGAGGTCCACGCTGCCAAGGCTACTCGCCTTGCAGACGACGCTGCTCGAGTTGGTCGTCAGCACCGCTCCGTATCGGCGAGCGAGACTCTCAGTGCCACCCACCCAGACCGGCACGACTGTGAGCGGGCGTCCGCTCCAGATCGGTCAATCGTTGAGCGCTGGCCGCTCCCGGTTGTTGAAGGCGTCGTTCCATGTTGCGACGCGCGCATCGTCGCGGGACTCATATGCATGGATCGCTGCATCGAGCGCTGGATCGAAGTCGTTGTCGGTGCCTTCGGCGATCGCTGTGAGTCGCATCGTGAACCATGCGGTGATCCCGCTGGCTGGCGGTGAATCAAAGCTCGGGAATTCAGGGTCGCCCCCGGCGGGGTCACACCACTTTGCTGGGTCCACGAGCGCTCGACCGACCATCCGCGGAGGTGCTGCCGAGGTGACCGTGAGCTGGGGCTCGGACGATGATGCATCCACTGCGACCGTTATCGGTCGCAGCTACGAAGGCGCCCCAGCGGTCACGGGACTGCCACCACTCGTGGAGGAGAACTCCCTCGCGATGCTGCAGGAAGCAACTGGCGCGAACGTGATGGTCGTACAACTGGCCAACGGTCGCGTCCTCGCACGAGCGGAAGACACGGTTTCGGAGATCCCTGTCGCCTCGGACTCGGACCCCTGGTCAGACGGCTCCTTCGTGTACTGGCAGGTCTTCGAAGACACCGCAACCGGTCAGTCGGAGACGACTTCGTTCGTGTCGGACCTGACCGGGAACATCATCTGCGAAGCACCCGGCAGGATCCATACCACTCGCCGGCTCCCCGACGGAACTCACGTTGCTTCGGTCGAGACCGACGAAGAACCCACAGCAACCAGCGGCGACAATCCGGTACCGAACTTCGCAGTCGACTGCGAAAGCGGAAACACCCAACCAATCGAGCCCCGGACGTATCTCCGCGAAGGAGGCGGCGGCTCGACCCTGCAAATCGAAGGGCGGTCCTTCGCACGGAACTTCGACGCAGAGGGCAACGCCGACGTACTCAACGATGCCGGCATTTCGATTAACGGTGACGACTACGCCGGGTTCCACACGTTCTCACCTGACGCATCCCAGGTCGTCTACGGCGACTACGGCGTCAGCTTCAGCCCACACATCACCACAACAATCCGAGTACGCGACACCACAACCGGAGACCTGCTGTGGTCATTCGTGCTCCCCCTCGCATTCGAATCCCTCAGCTTCACAGACGACCACGTCGCAGTCGGCCTCCCACCCGAAGACACTCAATTCGAACCGCGGCGGCGCACCGAGAGCATCGTGATACTCGACGCCGCAACCGGCCTCCAGAGCGCATCGATACCAACAACGATCGACATCGTCCACCTCTCATGAACACAGACGTGACGCGGACGTCCAAAATACACTGGCGATGACCGGCACAGGCGAGTCACGACCCTGCGCAGCAAAGATGTAGCGCACATCAACCCCCGCACGACCGCCCGACGGTTGCTCGCAACGGCCCCTACGTGGGGGGGGGTGACCGGAATACGGGCTTGGGTTCAACCGATCAACGCAACATCCGAGGTCGAGACGATAGGCGAGGGCACGGCCTAATGCCGGATCTAGCGTGGGGTGTTCGGGTGCACCGCTGAACCTTTCCGAGCCGGTGTAGCACGTTGTGCTACGTTGTCGCGATGAGTCAGGTCGTGACCCAACGAGAACTCAGGAATGGCAGTGGCGAGATCATGCGCCGTCTCGATGAGGGCGAGTCCTTCGTCGTGACGCGCAACGGCGTACCCGTCGGTGAACTCACTCCGCTCCGACGTCTGCGCTTCGTGACAGCCGACTCCATCGCACAGATCTTCCAAGCAGCACCACCCATCGATGCTGAACAGTTCCGGCGGGACCTCGACGCAATCGTCGACCCAAGCATCGAACCCCGTGCCTGACCAACGCGTTGCGCAAGGCGTGCTCGACACGTCCGTTGTGATCGATCTCGACGCCATCGACGTGAGCATGCTTCCATCCGAGGTCGCTGTCACTGCGCTCACGATGGCCGAACTCGCGGCCGGTTCGCATGCGGCCGTTGATCCATCGGAGCGCGCTCGTCGTCAGGACCGACTGCAACGAACCGAAGCAGCGTTTGCGCCGTTGCCGTTCGATGCTGACGCAGCACGCGCGTATGGGCGGATCTACGCAGCAGTGACAGCAGCAAGTCGCAAAGCGCGAGGCGCACGCGCAGTCGATCTCATGATTGCAGCCATTGCTTGCTCCGCCGAACTGCCGCTCTACACGCGGAACCCGAGCGACTTCGCTGCCCTGGACGGCTTGGTCAACGTCATCGCCATCTGACATTCCGCTCAGATCGCTTTCGCCTGCGAACGCGCCGACCCGTCCGAGATCAGCACGTCCCGATCGGTCGGGCCGCTCGAGAATGTTGTGGTCGGAGGAGCGGCGGGACGGACGCAGCACGACCGTGCGATCGCGCTGCGAGTCCGGCACGGTTCAGCCCCTATGGCGCAACGACCTCGTGAGGAGTCCATCCGAGGACTTCGTCGACGTTGCGGCGCTGGATCGGTCGCTTTGTGAGGCGTGCGGACTGGATGCGATCGAGCCGGAAGATGCGCCCGGCGCTACGTAGCTCACACCACCCGTTCAAGTACCAGCCGTCGGAGCCGTGGTAGAAGCCGACGGCTTCGACGCTGCGCATGGTCAGCTTGGATTCGGCGTCGAGGTAAGAGATGTTCAGCACCCGGGCGCGGCGGACCGCTTCTTGGACCGTTCGTCGAATACGGGTACTCACCGTGGCTTGACCGATCGGGCCTCTGATGCGACTTCGGAGTTCGACGACGTTCGCCCTCGTGCTCGGCGCCAGGCTCTCGAGCAACAGGTCCGCGCCAGCGCGAGCATCATCGGAGTACGGCGCGTCCGCTCCAGCAGACGCGACCGCAATCAGCAGCGCAGTGACCTGTGGCGATGACAGAGCAACGACGGAGGTGGCGGCCGCGTCGAGGCCCACTGCGCCGCCATGCCGTCCCGCTTTGCTCACCAGCGGGGCGCCTGCTTCGCGGAGACTGGCGAGGTCGCGCTCGATGGTCCTTTGCGACACGTCGAACCGATCGGCGAGGGACGTGGCAGTAACCGGCTGCCGGCCGGACCGGCGAATCGTCTCGCTGATCGCGAAGAGTCGTTCCAGTCGATTCACGAACCCAGCCAACCTGCTTTCGGGCGGCCCGTCAAGAAACCCGACAATATCCGACATAGGGCTGTCGTCGGAGCCTCGTACGGTGAGGACTTCGCAACTGAAGGGAACTGCACATGACCAAGGTGTCGCTCGGATACATCATTTTCTACGTCGACGACGTCGCTGCGACGGTGGGCTTCTTCGAGACGGCGTTCGGTCTCGATCGTCGCTTCGTCACAGCCGAGAACGACTACGGCGAAGTTGAGACCGGCACAACAACGCTCGCGTTCGTCTCGCTCGAACTCGCCCGGAACAACCTCGACGAGGCCGGCGGGTTCGTACCTCCCAACGATAACAAGCCAGCGCCAGCGTCGATCACGCTCGTGACGACCGACGTCGTTGGAACCGTCGCCACCGCTATCGCCGCCGGCGGACGCACGTATACCGACCCCGTGGACAAGCCGTGGGGACAGACCGTTGCCTATGTGCTCGGCCCCAGCAACCTGCTCATCGAAGTCGCAACACCTATCGCTGCACCGTGACACGTCACGACAGCCGCAGCATCACGGCACTCTGTTCCAGGTCCTCTTCGAGCACCGTCGACCACACCTTTGGCGACGACGTAGACGTCCACCGGATCGGCAACAAGATGTTCGCGCTCGTCAACACCGGCGGAGGCGAAACCGTCACGCTCAAAGCCATGCCCGAAGATGTCGCCGCTCTGACTGCCGGGCACGACGCCGTGACCCCCGGCTACTACGTTTCGCTATGCATGTTGAAATCAGGTGCTTTCTAGCAGGAGAGGTTGGGAGCACTGTTCAAGCGCGGTGGTCTCACACGTTCGGATCCACCGATCGCCCTGAGGGAGAAGCTCCAGAAGCTCATCTGAGATATCGAACACGAAGCTTCCTTCTGTCTCTCCGAGACAGCTGTCGTCGAACGGTATGAGGCGAGCGGTCGGTGGATTGGGGAACAGCCTGAAGGTCCAGTTGCTGTCGGAGTCGACTACTTGTTTCCAACGGTCACCGTCCCACACTTGAAACTTCCAGCAAGAGCCGTAGGTCACCTGCGGGGGTTTGACCTCGACGCTCGCAGCGCCTTGCGAGTGCATCGAAAACAACCCGGAGTCCGGAGGCGCCGCAACGGAGTTCGTTGCGCCGAGTGATGTTTGCGTTTCGCTCGGGGTGACAGGTGCTGAATCTGCCACGTCAGCAGGCGCCTGTTGATCCGACACTGGTGTCGGCTCCGTTGCGCTCGGTTCGATATCGGACGAGGAGCACGCCGATGCCAGCACTACGAACGACATGCACATCAACAGGCCTCGATTCGATCTCATGACTGTTGGACCTCCCCAGCTACCCGGAAGGTTCCCACAAACGCAAAGTGCTCACGGAGCACGATCACGATCCCGCAGCATGTCGAAGATCAACGTGAGCGTCCACTGCGTCGACGCCTGGTCGATCGCTGCGAGTTCGGTTGCCCGCCCGTCAGCATGGATTCGAAGTCCTCCACCCGAGCAGGCTGGCACGAAATCGGCGCGTCGCGCTTGCGTCGGCGCCGAGTTCGGTGCAAGATTGGAACAGTGTTCCGATTCCCTCGGAACGACGGCAGCATCCACAGGAGAACCCATGCAGATCCATCTCGACGCCGAGAAGTGCCAAGGGCACAACCGTTGCTACGCACTGGCGCCCGAGTTGTTCGACGTCGACGACTACGGCCAGGCCGTACTGCTCATGGACGGGGAGATCCCTGCGGACCTCCAGGAGAAGGCCCGTCTCGCCGCTGCCAACTGCCCCGAATTCGCCATCACCCTCACCGACTGATCAGGACCCCACCATGACCGATCTCTCCGAACTCTCCGCCGACGAACAGGCCGAACTCCGCCGCAAGGCCGAGTTGCGCAAGCACGACCCGAACGCCGAATACGTCTACATCCCGCCGACGCGCGGCTCGACCCCCGAGGGAGTCGACCTGTACGACCGCGTGCCGTACGACCCGGCCGACTACGGCCCCGTCTCGGACTGGAAGAACGACCTCGACCACGCCACACCCGAGTACAACGAGCGCGCACCCGAGATCTGGAAAGAACTGCGCGACGACGGCTGCCCGGTTGCACACACCGATCGCTACGGCGGTATGTGGACGCCGATCACCCACGACACCGTGGCCGAGATCGCGTACGACACCGAGAACTTCACGAGCCGTTCGGTCGTGGTGAGCACCACCCGGCCCGGCGACATGGCGATCCCCGCACCGATCGGTGGAGCCCCGCCCATCACCAGTGACCCGCCCTTCCACGGCATGGCTCGGCGACTGCTGCTCCCGCCGTTCGCTCCCAAGCAGATCGAACCGTGGGAGGACGAGGTGCGTGTCCTGTGCCGTCGCCTGCTCGACGAGATGGGCGAGATCGTCCCCGGCGAGACCGTCGTCGACGCCGCCGTCCAGTATGCGCAGAACATCCCGGTCAACGTCATCGGACGCATGCTCGGCTTCCCCGAAGCCGACGAAGAACTCTTCCGTGAGTTCGTCCACACGGTCCTCGAACGGATCAACGACGAGCCCGAAGAGCGCCAACGGGCGTTCCAGCAACTCGACGAGTACATCGACACCCAGGTGCGCGATCACATCGCGAACCCGCGTGAGGTCCCCGACCTGACCGACTACCTCCTCGGCGTCGAACTCGACGGCAACAAGCTCGCTGCCGAGCACGTGCGCGGCTCGATCATCCTGCTGCTCGTCGCCGGCATCGACACCACCTGGTCGGCGATCGGATCGTCGCTGTGGCACCTCGCCCAGACCCCCGGCGACCGCAAGCGGCTCATCGACGACCCCGAGGTGATGACCTTTGCGCTCGAAGAGTTCCTGCGTCAGTACGCGCCGGTGACCATGGCGCGCATGGTCGCTCAAGACCACGATTTCCACGGCTGTCCGATGAAGAAGGATGACTGGGTGCTGTTGCCGTTCCCGGCCGCGAACCGCGACCCCAAGCAGTTCGAGGACTCCGACACCTTCATCATCGACCGTGAGATCAACCGCCACTCGGCGTTCGGTCTGGGCATCCACCGCTGCCTCGGCTCGAACCTCGCACGCCTCGAACTCAAGGTCGCGATCGAAGAGTTCATCGCTCGCTTCCCGAACTTCGAGCTGGCCGGCGACACGCGCTGGTCCACCGGCCAGATCCGGGGGCCACGCGCCCTCCCCGTCCGCATCCTCCCCTGAACAACGACCTGTAGTGAGGTACCGCCTGGGGTCTGGCCCCAGGCAGTACTTTTGGCGTATGGAGACGAGTGCGATCGCACACTGGGCTGATGCCCTCGAGTCGTGGGCGATCCCGCAGCACATCGTCGATCAGGCGCCTACCTCGCCGTTCCGTCACGACACGGCGACGTTCGCCGTCGATGACACGCTCGACCGATCAGTACTCGCTGCCGAGGTGGCCCGATCGGTGCTGCCGCTGTCGGGTGGAGCGGTGCTCGACATCGGATGTGGTGGCGGCCGAGCGGCGATGTCGCTCGTGCCGCCCGCCGAGTTCGTGATCGGCGTCGATCAGGACGCGGCGATGCTCGCCTCGTTCACCTCGGCGGCGGCCGACGCTGGTGCTCGGTCGATGACCATCCAGGGCAGCTGGCCCGACGTCGCGCTCGACACCCCCGTCGCCGACGTCGTCACCTGCCATCACGTCGCCTACAACGTCGCCGACATCGAACCGTTCGTCGGCGCGCTCACCAGTCACGCCCGCCTCGCCGTGGTGCTCGTCATCCCGACCGTGCACCCGCAGTCGGCATGGAGCGCCGCGTGGAAGCACTTCTGGGACATCGACCGTCCGACGTCACCGACCTCCGACGACTTCGGACGCGGGCTCGCGCACATGGGGCTCGATGCCGAGCGGTGGGAGATGCCGCGTCCACCGCTCGCTCGCAACGCCGCCGATCCGGCGAGCCGAGTGCCGTCGACGCTGCGGCGCCTGTGCCTGTCGGATGACCGTGCCGATGAAGTCGCCGAGTACCTCGACGCACACGAGCCCGAGTGGTCGACCGTCCACTCCGTGTTCCGCTGGCCCGGTGATCCGGCGTGATCGTCATCGGGTCCGACGTCCACCGTCGCCATCACGGCCTGGAGTTCGCCGACGGATTGCTCGGCCCGTCGGTCGAGGGGCCCGAACGCGCCGACCTCATCGACTCTGCGCTGCGCGCAGCCGGACACGCGATCGAGGCCCCCGATCCCGTCGACGAGTCGCTCCTCGGTCGGGTCCACACACCGCAGTACATCGAGTTCATCGCCACGGCCTGGGACCGCTGGCAGCAACTGCCCGACGCGGCTCTGGCTGCCATGCCGTTCACCTGGCCCGCCCGCAACGCATCGGCGGTACGCCCCGACGACCTGATCGGACAACTCGGCTTCCACAGCTTCGCCGCCGACTGTTCGATCGTCGAAGGAACGTGGGACGCCGTGCGCGAGTCGGCCGCCATCTCCACGACTGCCGCCGACCTGGTCGGCGCAGGGGAGCGGTTCGCCTACGGACTGTGCCGACCACCCGGCCACCACGCGACGACCGATCAGTTCGGTGGCTACTGCTACGTGAACAACGCCGCCGTTGCCGCGCAGCGACTGCTCGACGGTGGCGCCAACCGAGTCGCCGTCCTCGACGTCGACTACCACCACGGCAATGGCACCCAGCAGATCTTCGAGCGACGCGATGACGTTCTCACGGTGTCGATCCACGCCGACCCGATGTTCGAGTTCCCCTGGTTCGCCGGCCATGCGAACGAGGTCGGCATCGACGCCGGCGAGGGCTGGAATGTCAACATCCCGCTTCCGGCCGGAACCGACTTCGGTGCGTGGTCGAGCGCACTGGAGCCGGGGCTCGCACTCATCGCATCGTCGGACGTCGAGGCACTCGTCGTCTCGCTCGGCGTCGACACGTTCGCCGGCGACCCGCTCGGCACGTTCGACATCGGAACCTGCGACTACACCACGATGGCCACCCGGATCGCCGAACTCGACCTGCCGACCGTGATCGTCCAGGAGGGCGGCTACGCCGTCGGCGACATCGGCGCGAACGTGGCGGCGTTCCTTGCGCCACTGCGCTGAACGTCAGAACGTGCTGGCGATGCTGGCGGCGCCGGTGACGCACACCAGTGTCGACGCGACGAACAGCGACCCGTAGCGCCAGCCCAGTGAGCGTGCCTCGAGGGCGAACGACGAGAACGTCGTGAGCGATCCGCAGAATCCGACTCCCACGACCGTGAGTATCGAGGGCGAGACGTCGCGTGTGACGAGCCACCCGAGCAGCGCAGCGCCGACCGTGTTGACCACCAGCAGTGCCTGCCACGAGCACACGAGGCGGCCGACCACGTGTCGACCGACCGCACCGAACGCCGCGGCGATCACGAAGAGGACGGGCGTCATGAGCTTCGTCGCCCCATTCGCTCACCGGCCACGACGGCGGCGATCGCGATCGCCACCGTGGCGACGACGTAGACGGCGAGCGTCGTCGACGAACCGGCTTCGGCGAGGTCATCGGACTCGACGGCGAGCGACGACATCGTCGTGAAGCCGCCGAGCAGGCCCGTCACCACGAACGACCAGATGGCCGTTCCGCGCTCGATTCGAGAGACGGCGACGCCGATCAGCAGCGAACCGACGACGTTGACGAGGAATGTGTGCCAGGGGAACGAAGCGCTGTCGGTGATGTCGAACCCGACCCCCACCGCCCAGCGTGCCGACGCACCGATCGCGCCACCGACAGCGGCAGCCGCGAGCAGCGTTGCCTCCCGCGGGCTGGCCGATGCTCCCTCCACGCTCTCCACTCTGCCCCGATTTCAGCCCGTAGCGTTGCGGCGTGATCTGTGTGGACGTCTCCGACGTGCGACTCGAACAGCCCGACAAGGTGCTCTTCGACGACCTCGACGTGACGATCTCGCGTGGCGACCGGGTCGCGGTCGTCGGCGTCAACGGCTCGGGCAAGACCACGCTGCTGCGCATCCTCACCGGCGCACTCACCCCCGACAGCGGCGACGTCCGCTTCGGTCGCGGCGTGCGGATCGCCATGCTCGAGCAGGATCCGGTGCTTCCTGCCGGAACGGTGGCCGAGTACCTCGGTGACGGGTGGGAAGTGGCCGCCGTCGCCACCTCGCTCGGTGTGCTGCCGTTGTTCGACCGCCGGACCGACGAGCTGTCGGGAGGCCAGGCCAAGCGCGTCGCGCTGGCGAAGATGCTCGCCGACAACGCCGACGGGAACGCCGAGAACGGCCACGACATGATCGTGCTCGACGAGCCGACCAACCACCTCGACCTCGAAGCGATCGAGTGGCTCGAAGCGCGCCTCGTCGCGATGTCGGCTGCGCTCGTGCTGGTCACCCACGATCGTCACGCGCTCGACCGGCTGACCACCAAGGTCGGTCCGAGCAAGATCGTCGAACTCGATCACGGTCGCTCGTTCATCCACCAGGCCGCGGCCGGATCGAGTGCGTACGCCACCTACCTCGACGCTCGCGCCGAGCGGGTGGAGCGCGAGGAACAGGAGGAGTCGACGCGCAAGATCCTCGCCCGCAAGGAACTGGCCTGGCTGCGACGCGGCGCTCCTGCGCGGACTGCGAAACCCAAGGCGCGACTCCGCACCGCCGGCGAGATCGTGTCGGGAGGCCCGCGGGACCTGGGTGTGCGCGCCAACGACCTCGAACTCGGAGCCGGAACAGCCCGACTCGGCAATCAGGTCGTCGAACTGATCGACGTCGGGCAGCGCTTCGACGACCCCGACGGGGGAGCGCCGACCACCGTGTTCGAGCACGTCGACCTCGTGATCGAGCCGGGCTCGCGGCTGGCGATCGTCGGGCCGAACGGATCGGGCAAGACCACGCTGCTCGACATCATCACGGGTCGTCGCGAGCCGGCGATGGGCGAGATGAAGGTCGGCACCACGGTCGTCGTCGGATACGCCGACCAGCACTCGACCACGCTCGACCCCGACATCACCGTCCGCAAGCTCGTCGCCGGACCGCTGCGCGAACCCGACCACGACGACAAGAAGCTGCTCGAGAAGTTCTGGTTCGACGGCACCGCGCAGTACGCGCCGGTGAAGATGCTGTCGGGCGGCGAGAAGCGCCGCCTGCAACTCGTGATGGTGCTCGCTCGCCAGCCGAACCTGCTGGTGCTCGACGAACCGACCAACGACCTCGACCTCGACACGCTCCGCTCGCTCGAAGAGTTCCTCGACGACTGGCCCGGCGCCCTCGTCGTCGCCAGCCACGACCGAGCGTTCCTCGACCGCGTCGCCGATCATGTGCTGGCGATCGACCCCGGCGGCTCGATGCGTCGCGTGCCCGGCGGAGTGTCGGGATGGCTCGCCGAGCGGTCGGCGAAGCCGGGTCGGGCGGCAGTGAAGCCGGCGAGCGCGCCGGCATCGACAAGCAAGTCGAACGCACCGACATCGAAGGGCAAGCCGAAGTCGGGCGGCGGCGGGCCGAGCCCGTCGACGATCGGACGCAAGCTGCGCGACGCCGAGCAGGCAATGGTGAAGGCCCAGAAGAAGGTCGATTCGCTTCACGCCGAGCTTGCGGCCACGACCGACCACGAGGTCCTCGCCGAGCGGGGCGCTGCCCTCTCGGTCGCGCAGGCCGACCTCGACGACCTCGAAGCCACCTGGCTCGAACTCGCAGAACTGGCGGAGTAGCGGCCGCCGAGTACGGTGTTCGTCATGGAGCGACGCGGTTTCCTCGGAGCGGTCGTAGCCGCCGGCGCCGCCATCGTGACCGGCTGCTCGTCCGACCCCGAAGCATCGCCGTCGAACACCGCAGCCCCGACGACCGCCGCCCCCAGCACGACGACGAGCACCACCACGACCACGACGGTGCCGACCACGACGGTGCCGACCACCACCGTCGCCACGGCGGCGCCGGTCGTCGAGCCCGCTGGTCTCGTGCTCCCCGCTCCGCCGACGAGCGACACGTGGTGGCTGAACAACCACTTCGCACCGGTCGACGGCGAGTTCGAGTCGACCGATCTCGTGGTGCGCGGCACGATCCCCGAGGCACTGAACGGCACGTGGGTGCGCAACGGACCGAACCCGCCGAACGGCGAGTCGATCCACTGGTTCGACGGCGACGGCATGGTCCACGGACTCCGGCTGCGCGGCGGTGAGGCCGACTGGTATGGCCGCAAGTACCTGCAGACGCCCTTCACGGCGCCCGACGCCGATCCGGCGGCGCTCGCCGTCCCCGGTCGTGAGATCACCCGATCGAACGTGTCGTTCGTCCAGCACGGGGGCCGGTTGCTGTCACTCGGTGAGGTCGGGTTCCCGTACGAGGTCGATCCGGCTGATCTGTCGACCGTCGGCCCGTACGACTTCGACGGCGCACTCCAGACCGCGATGACCGCACACCCGAAGATCGACCCGGCGACCGGCGAGATGTACTTCTTCGGGTACGACTTCCGCGAGCCCTACCTCACGTATCACGTCGCTGATGCGTCGGGGCTCTTGACCCGGAGCGTGCCGATCGGCCTGGCGAACGCGCCGATGATGCACGACTTCGCGATCACGACCGAGTCGGTGATCTTCATGGACCTCGGGATTCGCTTCGACCTTGCAGCGGGAATCTCCTTCCCGTTCCTGTTCGACCGTGACTTCCCGTGCCGGATCGGCGTGATGCCACGTGACTCGACGACCGACGCAGTCCGCTGGTTCGACGTCGATTCGTCGTTCGTCTTCCACACGGTCAACGCCCACCAGTCGGGCCAGATCGTCACGCTCGACGCGATCCGCTACCCCGAACTCTGGACCGAGAGCCCGACCGAGGAGTTCTCGCCCGCCGTCCCGTATCGCTACGAGATCGATCTGAAGAGCGGATCGGTGACCGAGGGTCCGCTCGACGACCGGTGGGTCGAGTTCCCGATGATCGACCGCGATCGCATGACCGGACGGCAGCATTCGATCTCGTGGACTGCCGACATCGGCCCCACGACCGAGGCTCCCCGTGCATCGACGATCGTGCAGCACCGCGCCGACGGATCATCCGACTCGGCAGCGTCGTACATGCTTCCCGACAACGACGTCGCCGGTGAGCCGATGTTCGTCGCCGACCCCGACGGGTCGGCCGAGGGCGACGGCTGGATCTTCCTCGCCGTCTACCGCAGCGAATCACACCGCTCCGACGTGGTGATCCTCGACGCTCGTGACGTCGCAGGCGGCCCGGTCGCATCGATCGAACTCCCGGTGCGCGTGCCCGAAGGCTTCCACGCCGCCTGGTCGCCCGCCTAACGAGATTCGTCGTGGGCGTCGGCCCCGGCGAGATCGGCGACCGAATCGGGAACGTCCGCATCGGCGCGCAGGTCGGACGCGGAGTACGGCTCGCCCCAGGTCGTGGTGAGCGGGACCACGCCGGCCCAGTGCGGGCCGTCCATGTCGATGTCTTCGTCGATCGGATCGCCGCCGCGCACCTTCGCCGAGGCCTCGGTCAAGGGGACCGCGAGGACGAAGGTCTTGCGGACGTCGCTCTCGCTCGGAGCGCGAGCAACGTCCTAGATCGGAGCGACGTGGTCGTTGATGATCTGGAGTGCAGCGAGCTTCTCGCCGGGCTCGTCGACCGCCGTCGCGACACCGCGCACCACGACCGATCGATAGTTCATCGAGTTGTGCAACGGGGTGCGAGCCACGACCAGACCGTCGACGATCGTGACCGTCACGCAGACGTAGCCACTGCGCCCCGTCCGCCCATCTCTGGTTTCTCTCAACTTCGTCGCAGAACGTGCCGAAGAACAAGAGGAATGCCGACGAGAAGGAACTCCCACGTGACGAAGCTCGAAACCGGACACATCTTGATCAGCCCTCGCGGCCGCGTCCGCATCGTGCGCAGCCGCACCGTTGCCGACACCGGATGGAACTGCAACGACGGCGCCCCGATCGACGACGTCGAGGCATTGGACCCTCAACTCTGGACGGCGTACACCGCCGATGAGCTCGCGACGGCGCTCGATGTCGCCAGCCAGATCGGCAACCTCTCCGACGAGCCGCTGATGGCGGGAGGCCTGCGCACGTGGGACGCATGCTCGGGCCGCCCGTGCGTGCTCCCGAAGCTCGCCGAGGTCAGTCGCGACGTCGAGCGCAGTCGGTCCGTCAGCGTCACGCGCTGAGCGCCGCCGACTCCGCGACACCCCTTCCCTAGAGTGGGAGGGCCATGACCGATGAGCAGTTGTTCGCCGATGTTCCGCACCCGGCCGAGTCGCCGAGCGCGCCACCGCCCTCGGGCGACGAACTCGATGCGGCTGCGATCCACGACGTCGGACCCTTCGGCGGCGGTGCGCCGAGTGCGCCCGGCCCGTCGCCGTTCACCGAGGGCCTGAATCCCGACCAACTCGATGCGGTCGTGCACGACGACGGGCCGCTACTCGTCGTCGCCGGAGCCGGTTCGGGCAAGACCCGGGTGCTCACGCATCGCATCGCCCACCTCGTCCACTCCGGTGTCCACCCCTCCAAGATCCTGGCGATCACGTTCACGAACAAGGCCGCCTCGGAGATGCGCGATCGCGTCTTCGAACTGATCGGCCCGGTCGTCAAGACGATGTGGGTGTCGACCTTCCACTCCGCCTGTGTGCGCATCCTGCGTGCCAACGCCGAGGCGATCGGCTACCCCCGCCAGTTCTCCATCTACGACTCGGCCGACTCGAACCGGCTCACGTCGTACGTGATCCGCGACCTCGGGCTCGATTCGAAGCGATTCACGCCGCGCGGCGTCCACGGCATCATCTCGTTGAAGAAGAACGAGCTGGTCACGCCCGAGGAGATGGCAACGGGTGCCGAGAACATCTTCGATCGCAAGCACGCCGAGATCTACACCGAGTACCAGGCCCGCCTCCTCAAGGCCGGTGCGATGGACTTCGACGACCTGCTGATCAACGTGGTGACGCTGTTGCGTGAGCACGGCAACATCCTCGAGCACTATCGAGAGCGCTTCACGAACATCCTCGTCGACGAGTTCCAAGACACGAACCGCGCCCAGAACGAGATCGTGCTGATGCTCGCAGGCGGGCACCGACGAGTCACGGTCGTGGGCGACAGCGACCAGGGCGTGTACGGCTGGCGCGGCGCCGACCTCCGCAACATCCTCGACTTCGAAGAGGCGTTCCCCGACGTCACCACGGTGGTGCTCGACCAGAACTACCGCAGCACGCAGACGATCCTCGACGCCGCCAACGCGGTCATCGACAACAACACCGATCGCAAGCCGAAGTCGCTGTGGACCGACCTCGGCAGCGGCAACGCGATCACTCGCTACCACGCCGAAGACGAGGGCGACGAGGCCACGTTCATCGCGACCACGTCGCGCCAGATCCACGAGCAAGACGCCGTCGAGTGGCGCGACATGTCAGTGCTGTACCGCACGAACGCGCAGAGCCGGGTGCTCGAAGAGGCGTTCATGCGCGTCGGCGTGCCGTACAAGGTGGTCGGAGGGACCCGCTTCTACGACCGTCGCGAGGTGAAAGACGCGATGGCGTACCTGCGCACCGTCGTGAACCCGACCGACGAGGTGTCGCTCAAGCGGGTCCTCAACACGCCCAAGCGCGGCGTCGGTGATGCCAGTGTCGACAAGATCGACGCGTTCGCACGCGCCGAGGGGATCGCATTCGTCGACGCACTGCGCCGCTCCGACGAAGCGGGCGTGACCGGCAAGGCGGTGCGCGGCATCTCGTCGTTCGTCGAACTGCTCGACGGTCTGTCGGCGACCGCCGCCGACTCGTCGTACGGCCCGGGCGACGTGCTGCAACTCGCGCTCGAAGGGTCGGGCATGCTTGCGGAACTCGAAGCCGAAGACACGATCGAGGCGCACACCCGCATCGAGAACCTCGGCGAACTCGTCGGCTCGGCGCGCGAGTTCACCGTCATCGACGAGTTCATGGAGCAGGTCGCCCTCGTTGCTGACACCGACCAGCTCGACGACGACAACCAGGTCGTGTTGATGACGCTGCACTCGGCGAAAGGCCTCGAGTACCCGGTGGTGTTCCTCGCCGGTGTCGAGGAGGGTGTCTTCCCGCACATCCGTGCGCTCACCGAGCCCGCCGAGATGGAGGAGGAGCGACGCCTCGCCTACGTCGGGATCACCCGAGCGATGCAGCGACTTTTCATGAGTCACGCATGGAGCCGCCAGCTCTACGGGTCGACGCAGTACAACCCACCGTCGCGGTTCTTCGACGAGATCCCGGCCGACCTGATCGTGTCGAAGGGCAACGTCAGCGGCCGTTCGTCGTACGGCCGCCAGAGTTATCGCGAGGAGCGGGGCTCGGCGTATCGGTCGGCCGACCCGCCCCCGTACCGCCGCGCGAAGCCCGACGACGAGACGGGCGGCATCGACATCAACGCCGACATCAAGGCCGAGCAGGACGCGCACAGCGATCGTGTGGTCGACGCGGCGATGCGCGCCGGTCAGAAGCTGACCGAGCAGTCGAACAGTCAGGAACTCGGACTGTCGACCGGTGATCAGGTCGAGCACCCGTCGTTCGGTGCGGGCACGATCATCGCGATCGACGGCGAAGGCGACAAGACCGAAGCCGTCATCAACTTCTCGGGCGGCGTGGGCCTGAAACACCTTTCCCTCGCCTGGGCGCCGCTCAAGAAGATCGGCTGACGCACCACCGGTCGCACATCGATGGCATATCGTCGTCGGGATGCGTGGCGTCGTGCTGCTCTCGGCTGCGGCGGCAGCGGTGATCGTCACCGGTTGCACGGTGTCGATCGACGACGCCGGGGGCGCTGCGCCCGACGCCACCGCGGTGTCGGTCCCCGTCGCCGAGGCGGCCGACGTCGACATCTCGTCATCGACAGTGTCGCCGACCGCCGTGACCACGACCAACGCGCCATCGACCACGACGACCGACGTGTTGCCGTCCACGGTGCCATCGACCACGACCACGGCTGCGACCACCACCACATCGACCGCCACCACGACCACCACCACGACCACCACCACGACCAGGTCGACGATCCCGCCGGCGGTCGTCGAGGCGTCTCGCCGTCTTGGCGAACTGCGGATCGCCGAGCCGGAACCCGACCGTGAGCCATACGAGCGTGACCGCTACGACGGGGAGGGTTGGGAAGACGTCGACGATGACTGTGTGTCGACACGCCACGAGCTACTCGCGGCGGCGTCGCTCATCGCTCCGACGATGACGCCCGACGGCTGTTCGGTGTTCGACGGACTGTGGTCCGATCCGTACACGGGTGTCGAGTACACGTCGGCGAACCAGGTCTCGATCGACCATCTCGTTCCGCTCGCCGAAGCGCATCGCTCCGGCGCCTGGCAGTGGGACGACACCAGCAAGGTCGCGTTCTCGAACGATGAGACACCCGGGCATCTGGTCGTCGTCGGACGCTCGGCGAATCAGGCGAAGGCCGACTCGACACCCGACGAATGGCTCCCACCGGACCCGACCTTCCACTGCCAGTACGCCATCGACTGGACGACATCGAAGGCTCGGTACGGGCTCACCGTGACGATGCCCGAGGCTCAAGCCCTCGCAACGGCCCTGGCAACCTGTGACTCGGCGCCCGTCGTTCGTCCGGTCGACGACGCGCCCACTCCTGTCGTCGTGATCACAGCCCCGACCACCACGACGACCACGACCCTCGTGGTGTCCACTGGTCCGGGGATCCTCGAACTCGTGTCGTGCGACCGACGAGCGGAGATCGTGACGATTGCGAACGTCGGAGGCGAACCGATGTCGCTCTCCGGATTCCGACTTCACGACGAAGGCGACAAGCACTCGACCAACCTCGATGGTTTCGGGATGCTGGGGCCGGGCGACCAACTGAGGATTCTCACGGGTGACGACGCGGCGCCCGGCGACGGGCAGGTCGTCTGGAAACGCCAGAACGTCTGGAACAACGACGGTGACACTGCGCACCTGATCGGCTTCGGCGTCGAGCAGACCTCCCGTTGTTGAGACCTCTCCGCCTGTTCTACCAATCTGTCGCACCATTCATTACTAACGAATAGTAAGTTCGGCGGATGGAGTCGACCCCCTTTCCACATCACGGACCACTCGACCCCGGGCAGCTTCCCGCGAACAGCGAGTTGGTCGACGACCTCGTGCAGCGGGTGAGCGAGCGCCGCGTGACTGCTGTGCTCGGACCGCGCCGATTCGGCAAGACGACGGCGCTGCGGTCGGTGGCCGAGCGCCTGGCCGACACGGCCGTCCCGGTGTGGCTCGACCTGTACGAACTGACGTCGTGGGCCGACTTCGCCATCCGCCTCGATCGGGCGATCGCCGCGGTGCACGGTCGCGCGTCGGCGACCTTCAGCGAAGTGGCCGCGGGCCTGCAACTGCAACTCGGTGTTCTCGGGGTGGAGTTCCGCAAGCCCGCAGCGCAGCGGCCCGATGCAATGCTTACCGTCCATGCGCAGTTCGACCTCCTCGTCGAGGCGTCGGCCACGCAACCCGTGGTCCTCATCGTCGACGAGTTCTCGGGGATCATCGGAGTCGACGGAGCTGCCGCACTGATGCGCACTGCGCTCCAGCACCACTTCCAGGAGATCGGGCTGCTCTTCGCCGGGTCCGAACCGTCGACCATGCAGATGCTGTTCACCGATCGAGCCGAACCGTTCTACGCGCAGGCCGATCTGGTCGAGGCACCTGCGCTGTCGATCGAAGCGGTCGAGCGCATCGTCCGAGAGGGGTTCGGCTCGACCGGCCGATCGGGCGGGCCGGTTTCGTCACACATCTGGTCGTTCACGCACGGGCACCCGCACCGGGCGATGGAACTGGCCGACGCAGTGTGGCGCCAGGTCGAGCCGGGAGGAGGCGCAGCAGTGGAGCACGTCGTCCGTGGGATCGATGCCGTCCTGGCATCGAGTTCGGCGGGGATGGAGCGACTGTTCTCGTCGTTGTCGACGGGCGAGCAACTGGTGCTGCGATCCTCGGCGCACGGCGACAGCATCTTCGGGCCGTTGGCCAAGTCGCTCGGTCAGTCGAACGGCGGCGCACAGCACGCCCGGGCGACACTGATCGATCGGGGCCATCTGCAGCGCTCGGGGAACACGCTCACCATCATCGACCCGGTCCTCGCCGAGTGGGTGCGCCGAACGTTCGGCTGAGAGTTTCGTCGTGGTGAGCTGTGCGGCCGGGTCGGCCGCCTCCGCATGTGTTTCCGGTCCCGGCGCCGCCCACGACCGAGCCCGGCAGTGTCACCCCCGACGTCACGCCGCATCCGACGGGCTGACATCGAGGAGCCACAGATCGCTCTGATCGAGGGCGAACGTGGCACACTGTCGGGCGTGAAGGCAGCACTTCTTGTCGAGAGTCTGACGGGCAACACGTGGGCGGCCGCGGAGAAGACCGCCGACCTCCTGGCCCAGGAGCGGTGGACCATCACCGGCCTGTCCAAGGTGAAGCAGCCCGATCTCACGTCGATCCAGGCTGCCGATGTCGTCCTCGTGGGCACGTGGGTGCACGGCGCTTTCGTCTTCGGTCAGGCGCCCTGGGCGGTCAACAGCATCGCCAATCTCCCGGCCATGCGCGGGAAGAAGGCGGCGGCGTTCTGCACGTTCGCGCTGCACCCCGGCAAGTCCCTCGACCGACTCACGAACGCGCTCGGCGACACCGGGGCGCAGGTCGTCGGTGGCCTGGCGATCAGCCGGAGCAAGCTCGATCAGCACAGCGAAGAATTCGCCGAACGCCTCGTCGACGCGCTCGATCGCTCACCAGCCTGACGGTCGTTCGGTGCCCGAATCAGTCTGAGCCCGAACCAGTCTGAGCCGTCGTCAGTCTGAGCCGTCGTCAGTCGGAGCCGTCATCAGTCTGAGCCGTTGTCAGTCTGAGCCGTCATCTCGACGGAAACCGGGACGGATGCGGCTCAGACTCGGGACAGCAGCGACGCCCATCGCGCCCGACGGGTTCAGCCGTCGCTGGAGACGGGGTCGACCACGGTGCTCGCCGGTACCGACGAGAAGGCACTCAGGTCGAGGTAGAGCGTGCGTTGGTTCTCGACCACGGGAAAGACGTCGTCGGTCGGCAGCGACAGCTCCGACACGTCCAGTTCGTTGCCGTCGCAGTCGACGAACGTGGCGGTGCCGCGGACCTGCTCGACGGGGCAGTCGGGTCGTCCCGGTGGAAACGCGTAGAACAGGCGCCATCCCTGCGCCGGGTCGTCGCCCTGGTGGTCGACCACGATCGAACGCGCCCCGGTGATGGTCGCGAGTTCGGAGAACAGCAGCGGCCCGTCCTCCTCGACGTCGTTCGCCCGACCCGACACCGAACCGAGTTCGAGGCGTGGGGGTGCGAGGTTCTCGGTTGTCTGCGCCGACCCGCTCGACAGGTAGGCAGCGATGCCCCACAAGACCAGTCCGAGAGCGACGAAGAACACGACGCCACCGAGGATCGGTGCCAGGGCCCGGGCCGCGGGAGAGCGCAACTCTGGAAGCTTCGGCGTCGCCACGCGCTCATTGTGTCAAGGCGCTCACGTTCTTCCCACGTCGTTCTGTGTCGAGCCGATCGGGGCGCGCAGACACTCGACCGCTGCGCTTCGGTTGGGGGATCGACCAGAGGTTGCGTACAGTCTGATGTTCGTGGAACGCCCCTACAGAATCGTCGTCGCCAAGCCCGGTCTGGACGGCCACGATCGCGGCGCGAAGACCGTCACGAGAGCACTGCGTGACCATGGCTTCGAGGTCATCTACACCGGGCTCCACCAGACGCCCGAGCAGATCGCCGAGACGGTGCTCCAAGAAGACGCAGACGGGCTCGGCCTGTCGCTCCTGTCCGGCGCACATCTCACGCTCTTCCCTCGGGTGATGGCCGAACTCGCGGACCGCGACCTCGACGACGTCATGATCTTCGGCGGCGGCGTGATCCCCGACGGCGACGTCGTCACGCTCAAATCCCAAGGCGTCGCCCAGATCTTCGGACCCGGCTCGTCGTTGCGCGCCATGGGCGAGTGGCTCGAGACGGCCCTCGACGAACGCGAGTTGTCCTGACGAATACGTATCCGCCGCGTCGATCCGTGTGCGACACCGATCGGCACGACTTCCGACTCAGCCATCGACATCCCCATCGACCAACACAGAGAAAGCAGTGATCTGACGTGGATCTCTTCGAATACCAGGGCAAGCAGTACTTCGCCCGTTACGACATCCCGGTGAGCGCCGGCGGCCCGGCCGACACGGTCGACGAAGCCGTCACCGAGGCGAACAACGCCGGCTACCCCGTCGTCGTCAAGGCGCAGGTGCAGGTCGGTGGACGCGGCAAGGCGGGTGGCATCAAGCTCGCCGACAACGAGGCCGAGGTCCGTGAGCACGCCGGGAACATCTTGGGCATGGACATCAAGGGCCATGTCGTCAAGCGGATCTGGGTGGAGCGGGCCTCCGACATCGACGAGGAGTACTACGTCTCCTTCACCCTCGACCGCAGCGAGAAGAAGCACCTGATGATGCTGTCTCGCGAGGGCGGCGTCGAGATCGAAGTGGTCGCCGAGGAGAACCCCGATGCGATCGTCAAGCGCCACATCGACCCGGTCGACGGGCTCTCCGAAGCCGACGCCCGACAGGCGTGCATCGACGCCGATCTCCCCGAGCGGGCGATCGACGGAGCGACCGACATCCTCGTCAAGCTGTACCGCTGCTACGACGAAGGCGACTGCGACCTCGCCGAGATCAACCCGCTGATCCTCAAGCCGACCGGCGAAGTGCACGCACTCGATGCGAAGGTGACGCTCGACGAGAACGCAGAGTTCCGCCATCCCGAGTGGGACGCCTTCCGTGGCCTCACCGAGATGGACGAGCGCGAGAAGATGGCTGCCGAGAAAGACCTCCAGTACATCGGTCTCGACGGAACCGTCGGCATCATCGCCAACGGCGCCGGGCTCGCGATGTCGACGCTCGACGTCGTCAATCAGGTCGGCGGATCGGCCGCGAACTTCCTCGACATCGGCGGCGGCGCGAACGCCGACGTGATGGCGGGCGCTCTCGAAGTGATCAACTTCGACGAGAACGTGAAGTCGATCTTCATCAACATCTTCGGCGGTATCACCCGCGGCGAAGAGGTCGCGAAGGGCATCGTCGAGGCGATGGGCCGCGTCGACCTGAAGGCGCCCATCGTGATCCGACTCGACGGCACGAACGCCGAAGAGGGTCGCCAGATCCTGCTCGACGCGGGGATCCCCGACGACAAGCTCCGCTCGGAGCCGACCATGCTGGACGCCGCACGGGCCGCCGTGGCGCTCGCCAACTGACCCGAACCGATCGACAGAGGAACACAGACAATGGCAATTTTCGTCAACGAGAACACGAAGGTCCTGGTTCAGGGCCTCACCGGCGGCCAGGGCAAGTACCACGGCCTCCGCAACCGCGACTACGGCACCCAGGTCGTCGGCGGCGTCACTCCCGGCAAGGGCGGCCAGGATGTCGATGGCATCCCGATCTTCGACACCGTGGCCGACGCTGTCGCTGCCACCGGAGCGAACGCGTCGTTCGCTGCCGTCCCGCCGAAGTTCGCTTCGGGCGCCATCATGGAAGCCGCCGAGGCCGGCATCGGTTTCATCGTGTGCATCACCGAGGGAATTCCGGCCCACGACGAGGCAAAGGTCTACAACCGCCTGAAGCGTGACTTCTCGAACACCCGCCTGCTCGGTCCGAACTGCCCCGGCATCATCAGCCCCGGCAAGTGCAACATCGGCATCACCGCCGGCGAGATCGCACAGGAACCGACCGAGGGTGGCCCGAACGTCGGCATCGTGAGCCGCTCCGGCACGCTCACGTACCAGGCTCTCTACGAGTTGAAGCAGCGCGGGATCGGCGTGTCGACCTGTGTCGGCATCGGCGGCGACCCCGTCCCCGGAACCAACTTCATCGACTGCCTCTCGGAGTTCCAGAACGACCCCGAGACCCACGCCATCATGATGCTCGGCGAGATCGGCGGTTCGGCCGAGGAAGAGGCCGCCGAGTTCATCCAGGCCAACGTCACCAAGCCGATGAGCGCCTACATCGCCGGTGTCACCGCACCGGCCGGCAAGAAGATGGGCCACGCCGGCGCCATCGTGTCGGGTGGCAAGGGCACGGCGCAGGGAAAGATGGACGCACTCGCCGCCGCGGGCGTGAAGGTCGGCCTCAACCCGACCGAGGCCGGCGAACTGATGGCGGAGATCGTCTCCGCGTTGTGATCTGAACGCGACTCCCCGGCTCTGATCGTTCAGATCAGCGGCCGGGGTGGGAGACGAATCGGTCGCAGAGGCTTCCGGCCACTGGCACCACGTAGAACTCCGTGTCCGACGTCCACAGGATCTCCCACTGCTCGAAGCCGGCCGGGAGTTCACTCCACGCATCGACCTCGGCGAGGCCGGCCGGGTCGGCGCCGTGGACTGCGCCGAAGGACACGACGTCTCGGGCGATGATGCTCGATTCGAGCTGGCAGTCCATGCCGGTCGTGTCGAGCGGCGCAGACGCGATGACCGGGAGCACGACATCCGGCGCGGGGACAGCGGCGCGGGTCTGCGTGGCGTCGATCGGTCCCTCGGGTGATGACGGCGACAGGATCCTGTCTGCTCGAGCCTGGGCCTCCTCGGCGCTCGTGTCGACCCCTCTGACGACGGCCTGGCCGCCGTAGCCGACGATGGCGAGAACGATCAGCAGCCGCGCTGTGCGGAACGTGCGCTTCATCCGACCCCATCGGCACCGACATCGCCGAGCTTGAGCGGTCGGTCGACCGCACATTGGTTCGATACGGTCGGCGTCGTGCCTACCGCTCTGCTGTCCGTGTACGACAAGACCGGGGTCGCCGACCTCGCTCGCTCCCTCGCCGACCTCGGTTGGTCACTCGTGTCGTCGGGTGGCACGGCGAAGGCGATCGCCGACGCCGGTGTCGAGGTCACCGACGTGGTCGAGTGGACCGGAGTGCCGGCGATCCTCGGTCACCGTGTGGTCACCCTGCACCCGAAGGTGCACGGCGGCATCCTCGCCGACCCGACCGACACCGAACACCAGGCCGACATGGAGGCCTACGGGATCACCCCGATCGACCTCGTCGTCGCCAACCTGTATCCCTTCGGCGCCGATTCGGCGAGCTTCACGCACGGGTCGGGCCCTGCGTCGAAAGTCGACATGATCGACATCGGCGGCCCGGCGATGGTGCGAGCAGCTGCGAAGAACCATGCCTTCGTCGGAGTGCTCGTCGACCCGGCCGACTACAGCGGCGTCGTCGACGAACTGCGCGCGGACGGTGCCCTGAGTGGGGCGACCCGACGTCGGCTCGCCCGTGACGCCTTCGCCCACACGGCGGAGTACGACGCGTCGATCGTCACGTGGTTCGACGAGTCGGACGAGACCGCCACGCCCGACGAGATCCTCCCCGAGTCGATCCACCTCTCACTCGAACGCGCCCAGCCGCTGCGCTACGGCGAGAATCCGCACCAGGAGGGCGCGCGCTACCGCCAGGTCGGGGCGACCAGTTGGTGGGACTCGATGACCCAGCACGGCGGCAAGGAACTGAGCTATCTCAACGTGTTCGACACCGAAGCGGCCTGGCGGCTCGTTCAGCGATTCGACGGCCCGGCGGTCGTGGTCGTCAAGCATGCGAACCCGTGTGGCGTGGCGATCGGCGACGACATCGGGGCGGCCTACGTCGCCGCCCACGCGTGCGACCCGGTCAGCGCGTTCGGCGGAATCGTCGCCGCGAACCGGACCGTCACCGCTGCCATGGCCGAGCCGCTCTCGGCGGTGTTCACCGAGGTGGTGATCGCACCCGACTTCGAGCCCGACGCGCTCAAGATCCTGACCACCAGGAAGAACATGCGCGTGATGAGCGCGAGCGCGCCTTCGCCGCTGCCGTTCGACATCCGTCCGGTCGACGGCGGGTTGCTCGTCCAGCAGCCCGACACCGTCGCCGGTCGCAGCGATGACTGGCGCGTGGTCACCACGGCGCAGCCGACGGACAGTCAGTGGCGCGACATGGAATTCGCCTGGCAGGTGTGCGCCGCCGTCAGCAGCAACGCGATCGTCTACGCACGGGACGGCCAGGCGTTCGGAATCGGCGCGGGCCAACAGAACCGACTCGATTCGGCCAAGATCGCCGCCGAGCGCGCCGACGGTCGAGCTGCGGGTGGCGCCTGTGCGAGCGACGCGTTCTTCCCCTTCGCCGACGGGCTCGAAGCCGCCGTCTCCGCCGGCGTGACCGCCGTGATCCAACCCGGGGGTTCGGTCCGAGACGAGGAAGTGATCGAGGCGGCGAATGCTGCCGGCCTCACCATGGTCTTCACCGGCCAGCGACATTTCCGACACTGACAAGCTCGACCCGGATACTTCCCACACGAACACTCTCGACACCGACACTCTCGACACGGACACTCTCGACACGGCAGGTGCGCATCGACAGCAGGCCGGTGCGTTCCACGATGCGGAACCGTTCCGAAAAAGACCACGTCAGAGCGGGTGATCTGGGCTCTAGCGTGGCCTGTCATGGCCCGAATCAGCGAGCTCCTCGCCGCCAAGCAGACGATGTCGTTCGAGTTCTTCCCACCCAAGTCGTCGAACGCTCAGATGAATCTGGGCAAGGCCGTCGGCGAGCTCGAAGCACTCGCACCGGACTTCGTGTCGATCACGTACGGTGCCGGTGGTTCCGATCGTCACCGCACCGGCGAAGTCGTCCACTGGATGCGAGCAGCCACCGACTTCGTCCCGATGGCGCACCTCACCTGTGTCGGCCACACCCGCACCGAAGTGGCCGAGATCCTCGTCGACCATCGCCGCAACGGCGTCGAGAACATCCTGGCCCTCGGCGGCGACCTCCCGGCGAACGGCGTGGCCCCGAAGAGCGACTACCAGTACGCCCTCGATCTGCTGAACGACGTGGCCGCCACCGATTGTTTCTCCGTCGGCGTCGCCGCGCACCCCGAGGTTCACCCGCGCAGCGCGTCGCGCGCCGCCGATCGACAGCACCTCGCCGACAAACTGCGCGTGGCCGACTTCGCGATGACGCAGTTCTTCTTCGACATCGAGCACTACCTGCGGCTCCGAGACGAGATGGCGGAGATGGGCATCGACAAGCCGATCGTCCCGGGGATCATGCCGGTCACGAACGTCGGGCAGGTCACGCGGATGGCCGAGCTCTCGGGCGCCAAGGTGCCGCGCTGGCTGGTTTCCCGACTCGAGATGTGCACGACGCCCGGGCAGGTCCGGCGGGTGGGTATCGAGTGTGCATCCCAGCTGTGTCGAGACCTGCTCGACGCCGATGCGCCGGGCCTGCACCTCTACACGCTGAACAACGCCGCCACCGCCAAAGAAATCGTCGTGAACCTCGATCTGGCCACTGCCTGAGCGATACTGGTGCGGACGTGACGACGACCGCTGACGCACCCTCCGACGGATTCCCCGGCGCCCCGGCGCGCGCCGGCGCCCGTTCGCGCGCAACCGGCCGTCACATCAGTCAGATCCCGTATCTTCCGGGCCTCGACGGGCTCCGGGCGATCGCCGTCGTCGCGGTCATGGTGTACCACGCAAACAGCGACTGGTTGGCCGGCGGATATCTCGGCGTCGAGGTCTTCTTCGTCATCTCCGGCTATCTCATCACGCTGCTCCTGATCGCCGAACACGAACGCTCCGGCTCGATCGACCTGAAGAACTTCTGGATCCGCCGCTTCCGCCGGCTGCTGCCGGCGCTCTTCGTGATGATGCTGCTGATCACGATGTACGTGGCGGTGTTCAAGCGCCGCGAACTCGGCCTGCTGCGCGGCGACGTGATCGCCGGTGTCGCGTACGGGTCGAACTGGTACCAGATCTTCATCGGCGCCGGATACAGCGCCGGGAACGACTTCGCACCGCTGCGCCACCTCTGGAGCCTTGCGGTCGAAGAGCAGTTCTACGTGATCTGGCCATTGGTGATGCTCGGATTCGTCCGCTTCGGCAGTCGAGGGATCGCCAGCATCGCGCGCTGGCTGTTTCTCCTCGCCGTCGCCATCACCGTCGTGGTCGCCCTGCTCAGCCACTCGGGTGCGCAGCAGGGCCCCGAGTTCACGCCCGAGGCGTACTGGTTCATCGGCGATCGTCCGATCTCGAAGCCCGACGCGCTCTACCTGTCGACGATCACCCGGTCGAGCGGCCTGCTCCTCGGTGCTGCTTTCGCCATGATCTGGCGCCCGACGGCCATCATGCGCGGCCCGCTGCGCCACAAGGGCGCACTGTTCGACCTTGCCGCCATCGGTGGCTTCGCTGCGCTGGCGGCCATGGCATGGTTCGTCGGCTTCCAGCCGTCGCAGGGGGTCCACGGCTTCTTGTTCCGGGGCGGTCTGTTCGCCACCGGCATCGCATCGCTGGCCCTCATCGCGGCGGTCACCCACCAGGGAGCGTTCACCGGGCGCGTGCTGTCGATGCCGTTCCTGCTCTGGATCGGCACCCGCTCGTACGGCCTCTACCTCTACCACTGGCCGATCTACCAGATCATCCGCGGTATCGCCGCCAAGAAGCTCGAACTGTACGAGTTCGTCCTCGCGATGGTTCTCACGTGCATCGTCACCGAGCTGTCGTACCGCTTCATCGAGACCCCCATTCGTCAGGGGCGACTCGGGGAGGTCATCCGAGGCCGTCGCAACGGTCGGCGCACACGTGTGCTCACGACCGGGCAGCGTCGCGGCGTCGTGGGCGCGATCGTCGGCACGACCATGCTGTCGATCTTCGCGGTCGGCAGCCTGGCGACCGCCGAACTCGAGCAGAACGACGTCCAGCAGAGTCTCGACGACAACGCCGAGTTCCGCTGCGACACGCTCGTCGACCTCGACTGCGACGGCACCCCCGACCTCGACGCCGACGGTCAGCCGCTGGTCGTCGACGAATCAGGCATCGACTTCGAGCCGGCGGCATCGGTGGCCGGCGAGCCGATCGCCGACTCGGGCGCCGGCAGCGAGGCGGGGAACGGCACCGATCCCGCGGGCGCGGCCGATGCCGATGATGCCCCGATCGTCCCCGGGACGACGGTGCCCGAGCCGGTCGAAGAGGTGTTCGTCCCGATCGAACTCCTCGCCGTCGGTGACTCGGTGATGGCGGGCACGGCGCGCGAACTCGTCGAACTCGGCTTCACGGTCGACGCGTTTCAGAACCGGTCGTGGGCGAACGGCCTCAGCTACGTCCAGGGGCTCGCCGCACAGGGCCGGCTTCCCGAAACGATGGTGATCCACCTCGGACACAACAGCGGCATCCCGCAAGGCGAGATGGACGCGATGATGGCCGCGGTCGCCGATGTCGACAACGTCTGGTTGCTCACGATCGTCCTGCCGGAATTCCCCGACCTCGCGGCCCAGCGGAACCAGATCATCGTCCAGACCCAGGCTGCGTACGACAACGTGAACTACATCGACTGGGGTGGCGGCCTCGCCGACGGCTGTCCGAAATGGGCCGAGTCGAATGGCCTCGACACCGACTGCTTCGCATCCGACGACATCCACATGAAGTCGTCGGGAGCGAAGTACTACGCCCGACTCCTCACCGACTTCCTCGAACTCTGACGAGCGCAACCCTGATCGATCGCCGCTCTGTCAGCTGACACCGCTCGACGAGGATTCGCGGCGATACTCGTGACCGCATGACGACGTTCGCGCCTCCGACGGCACCACCCGTCGCACTTCGCGATCACCTCTCACAGATCAGCCGCGTCCCGTACATGCCCGGCCTCGACGGCATGCGGGCGCTCGCCGTGATCGCGGTGATGATCTACCACGCCAACCCGTCGTGGTTGCCCGGCGGATTTCTCGGCGTCGAGATGTTCTTCGTCATCTCGGGTTATCTCATCACGCTCTTGATCATCGCCGAACGCGAGCGCACCTACACGGTGTCGCTGCTCGACTTCTGGAAGCGTCGCGCCCGACGGCTCCTCCCCGCACTCTTCGTGCTGATGCTGCTCGTCACCGTCTACACCGTGCTCTTCGAACCCGACGCGGTCGGGCAGTTGCGGGGCGACGTCGTGGCTGGATTCTTCTACTCGTCGAACTGGTATCAACTGTTCGTCGGCCTCGGCTACACCGCGGCGTTCGACTTCGCGCCGCTCCGACACCTGTGGAGCCTGGCGGTCGAAGAGCAGTTCTACGTCGTGTGGCCGCTCGTGATGGTCGCCCTGCTCGGTCGGCGCGGCACGAGGAAGATCGCCGATGTGAGCCGCTGGCTGTTCGCCGCTGCGGTCGCCATCGCCATCGCCACCGCACTGCTCTATCACCCCGGTGTCATCGGCGAACCCGACGTGACTCCCGAGGCGTACTGGTTCGTCGGCGACCGACCGATCTCGAAGTTCGACTTCCTGTACGTCGGGACGTTCTCCCGCGCATCGGGGATCTTGCTCGGCGCAGCTTTCGCGATGCTGTGGCGACCGTTCGCCGTCGTGCGTGGGCCGCTGCGGAGCAAGGGGTTGGCGTTCGACGTGTTCGCGGCCCTCGCCCTCGCAGGCTTCGCCTGGATGTGCTGGAGCATCTACCTGGTGGCGCCCGACGGCGCGGCCGACGCCCGCCTCTTCCGAGGAGGACTCTTCGTGTCGTCGGTCCTCACGATCATCGTGATCGCAGCCGTCAGCCACCCGGCGGCGCGAGCGAACCTGCTCCTCGGCAACCGGCCGCTGGTCTGGGTCGGCAAGCGCTCGTACGGGCTCTACCTGTACCACTGGCCGATCTACCAGGCCATCCGCAAGCTCGCCGGCAACAAGCTCACCTTCACGCAGTTCGTCGTCGCGATGGTGATCACCGTGATCATCACCGAGCTGTCGTATCGCTTCGTCGAGACCCCGATCCGCACCGGCTCGTTCGGCCGGATGGTCCGGTCGGTGCGCGAGAGCCCGAACCCGCGGCGGCTCCGGGGACTGGTCGTCGGGCTCGGGCTCACCGTCGTCGTCACCGTGTTCGCGGGCACGACTCTGGCGACCGCCGACCTCGAGCAGAGCGAGATCACCGAGGCGCTGCAATCGAACGAGGGCGCCACCGTCGACCTCGCGGCGGCCGATGGCGCCGTCCTCGACGCAGCGCTTGACGACACGCCCGCGCCGGTCGTTGCGACTCCCACGACCGTGGCGGCGACCACCACGGTGCCGCCACCGCGCAACGTCGCCATCGACCCGCCCCGAACCGGGCCGACCACCACCACGACGACGACGACCACCACGACGACGACACTGCCGCCACCGATCACGTCGTTGGGCGTGGTGGCGAGCCTCGACGCCATCGAGCCGCTCACCGTGCCGGGCCAACCGCCGTATCCTCAGCTCCGATTCGTCGGGCTCGGCGATTCGGTGATGCAGGGGTCGGCCGAAGCGCTGCAGGCGAAGGGATTCGTGATCGACGCCCTCCAGAGCCGGCAGTTCTCCGCCGCCATCCCGCAGCTCCAGGCGATCAAGGACAACGATTTCCTCGGCAGCGTCGCCGTGGTCCACCTCGGCACGAACGGGCCCTTCACGCAGGAATCGCTCGACGAGATGATGGTCCTGCTCGATGACGTCCCGATCGTCGTGTTCGTGACCGGCAAGGCCGACCGAGAGTGGATCGCCGGGAACAACGAGCTCCTCCGAGCGCTCCCGAGCACGCACGACAACGTGACCGTGCTCGACTGGGAGGTGCTCGGGCCGTTGTGCCCCGGCGACTGTTTCTACGGCGACGACATCCACCTCAACCCGACAGGTCGGATCTACTACGCCGACCTGATCGGCCGACTGCTCGGCCTCGCCTGATCGCATCTCGAACGATCGCGTCTCGCCTGAGCGGCCCTGTCGGATTGTGCACCTCGGACGGCCCCACGCCCGAGATCCTGTCGGCTCGTTCAATCGGCTGCGAGCACAGACTCGAAGATCTTGACGAGGTGGCCGTCGTCGTCCTGAAAGACGACACCCGTCCTTCGGAGTTCTTCCGCTGTGACGTTCCAGTGAGCAGTCAATTCGGCTTCCGGGGTGACCGACACTAGGAACGAATGAAGCCGAACGTCGGGCTCGGTCGATGCGAGGCGATCTTGAACGTTTTTGATCTCGCGATGGAATGCGACCTTAAGGTGGTGAGTGCCACCGAGGTTTCGCATTCCTTTCGGGTCCACGAACACGACGTGCTGACGGCCAGGTCGGGTGAGCCAGATGACGAAGTCCGGGTAGAAGCTTCCGCCCTCGTAGAAGCCTATTCCGCTGCCGCGTGATCGGTTCCGCATAAACTTTACGTCCCACTCGGCGAGCCGCGACCCTGGCTTTGTTGCGTAGGCATTGAGCTTGCGTGCGAACTTCGCCTCGTTCGAGTCAAGCGCAACCGGTTCGATCGTGATCACGCTCGACGTCGGATCGACCCCGATCACTGGAACGTACACGTGCTTTCCCACGGCGAGCACGTCGACACCGTTGAACGACCAATTGTCGGCTACCGGCTCGGACCCCTCGACCTTGGAGCGAAGATCACCGAGTCGTGTCGCAGAGGCTGCGTCGGTTGTCGTCGCCCGGTAGTGCCAGCCATCGGACCGCTCCGTCGATGCGCCCAACAAGTTCTTATCGTCGGCGTCGAGGTGACGGTAAGCGATGAGCGGCAGCTCGAAAGCTTGCCTGGCGAGACTGTAGAAACGGTCGAGGTAACCACGCAGGAGTGCTTGGGCCATCTGCTGCCACTGTCGGATGTTGTCTGCCGAGTCGAGCGACATGACGGAGAGAGGAGCGTGCAGTGTGTACCACGACTTGTCTGCCAACAAGTCGTCGACTGCTGAGCGCGAGATGTTGACGTTGTGCCAGCCGCGCTCGGCCTTGAATCGTTCGAGATCGGCTTGCAGCGACCGTCGATCAAGAAAGGCACGCTGTGATGCTCCAAGGTGAGCAACGTTCAACAACGATTCGCCATCTTCGGAAGCTGGCCCCGAGGACCGGGCCTGGAGTTTGGGATACCAGTTGACGGCGACTGAGGCGGTCAGCTTCTTTCGCATGACGGCGTCGTCAACTCGAGAAGGAGGACGCAGCATGACGACCGGTGCCTTCGTCTTGAATGCGTGCCCGTTCTTTGTGGACACTCCGTCGACTTCGGGCTGGAGTGCGAGCGTCTGGAGCGGGAGGCCGCCGAGGTCTACGCGAACCGGGATCAGAATTTCTTCTGGGTCCGAAATGAGGCCCTCGTCTTCGAGGAAGTTGCGAAAGGTCGCCATGTAGTCGGCGCTCACACCGAAGATCCCGAGTGTTTCGAGAACCCGAAGGTGCTTGGGTATATCGATCGAGTCATCGTTGAGCGCCGAACTGCGCTTCAGGCACCCGTCGTGCCCGCGGAGCCGTACGCCGCGACCGAACAGCTGGATGATTTGGCTGCCCTCACTGCGGCCGACGTTGAGCAGGCCCATCGTTGCGACTCGCCAACTGTTCCAACCCTCAGTGAACTTCTTTGATCCGATGAGCAGGTTGACCGTCGAATCCGCCGTATTGATGCCACCGAACAGTGACTGGGAGAAATCGCGCTTCCCCGCGACCATCCCCGGCTCGTCCTCGCAGAGGAGCGTGAGCGCTGCATCGTTGCCGACATTTATGACACCGAACGGTGTCTCGCTACTGCCGAGGCGGAGGGCGACTTCGCCGTCGACCCCTGACAGGTTCTCCACGTGCAACGTGCCGGTCGAGTCGGCATTGAAGACGCGACGCAGAACGTCATCGAAGACGTCAGCGGCACCCAAGCCGGCGAGGTGTTCGAATCGACCGCGGAAGATGTTTTCCTGATTCGCGCTGACGAGCCCGTCGTCGAGCAAGTTCTGGATGGCGTTCTCGCTCCTTGCTCGGTCGTTCGTGAACTCAGAGAGAAACCGGAGCACCTGAACAATGTCCGCTCCGTCCTTCTTGGCGAGTCCGGCAGTGACGCTGCTGCCGACGAAGACCCAGAGCGGTTTGTCGATTCGGAACGGCCGGAGTGACGTCCGGTGATCGGAGAAGACTTTGAGCTGTTCGTAGTAGCTCAGCAGCCCGCCAACGAGGTAGGTGAATCGGTGTTGTTGTTCGGTGTCGGCGTCGAGGTTGAGGATCTGGTGGTCCTTGCCGAACCCATCTTTGTAAAACCAGCGGTATGAGTAGTCGAACAGAATGCTCCGGCTGTACTGCTCGGCGAGCGCCGGTTTGTCACCGACGGCTTGCCCGAACGTGGCCGAATACTCGAACGAGAAGCCGTCGCGGCAGAGTGCGCTACGCATCTTCATCCAGATGTCGCCGCTTGCGCCGCGGTGGCCTTCATCGACGAACACCAGGTTGTTCGATTCGAAGGCACTGATCGCGACGGTCTTGTCGCCTGACGTCTCGGCGAGCTTGGACACTTCGATGATGTCGACTTCTCCTCCAGCAAACATGGCCGACTTGTTCTTGTCGAAACGGGCGGCAGCGATCTTTGATTCCTTGTACTCCTCCAGGTGTTGTGTGCTCAGGCCTTCGTTCGGGGTGAGAAGCACAATCCGATTCACCGGATCGCTGGTCCCGGAACGCTGCTCGTAGTGGCGATACTGCAACTGGTTGACGTGCATCAGCAACGTCTTGCCGCTTCCCGTGGCGTTCCAGAGGGCGATCTTGTTGAGCTGGGTGCGGGCCTCGTCGTTCTTGTCGAACGGGTTGATCGTTCGTCCGTCCGTGCGCTCATCGTTGTGCTTTTCGATTGCCTCGTTCAGATCCGATCGCAGCTGGACCGGGTCGGTGAAGTAGCGGTCGAGGTAGATCTCCACAAACAGGAGGGTGAGGTACTGGAAGTACTTCCAGCGGATGGCTTCGCCCTTCGCTGTCCGCTTGGCATTGATGGCGTCGGTGTGAGCGACGACATTGTTGTCATACTCCTGAAGCATTTCCACCGGCAAGGCAGCGAGCGCAGGGAATTTAGCCTTGAGGGCGGAGAACATGTACGAGACCTTGTCGTCGTCGGTGCCTTCGGCGCTCGTCCGAACTACGTCAGCAAGCTGATCGAAGGCTCTGTAGCCAGACAAGCCGAAAAGGCCGAGCATCCACTGATTGAGTACGAGAGTGCGGTCGAATCGCATGGGCGGGGGCTTGCGTTTGCTGGCCATTAGATCTTGTCGTCGACCTTCACGGCATGCCGGTGGTGTCGAACATGAGGCGATGGAACTCGTCGTCGATGCGGAGCACCTTCCACTGCTCATCGGGTCTGCGCATGTTCTCGAGGTTGTTGTCACCGTTCACGTAGATCAGGTCGAACTCGGAGTCCTTCACCGAGTACTTCTGCTTCTCGCCGAACCAGTGATTGAGGACCGTGTTATCGATCTCGATGTTTGTGTCGGCGTCGAGGTCGGTGATGTCCGCACCGGGACGGTTGCGCCAGATGACGAGCACACGGTCGCCTTCTGGGCTGGTGCCGGTGACCGCTCGGAACCAGTGGGTGCCGTCGGCGTCTTGGTTAAAGCTGTCGACTTGAAGGCGACCGCGAGCATCGCGACCTGTTTCCACAAAAAACGCTCGAGGTGCGGTGATGCTTTCTGCGGACAGTCCGATGAGGTTGTTGAAGGTTTCCATCAGATCAACCTTGGTTGGCCGACTCTCGTCGCTTCCTGGCTGCTTGATCATCAGCTCGTAGTTGGTTGGGTCATCGAAAGCGTAAATGCTGAGCAGTGATGCGCTCCCCTGCGCCTCGACATCGAACTGGTATCGAAGCATGTACTGCTCCCGAAAGGCGTCCTCTGCCGAATCAAGCAGCGACTGCTGCTCATCAGTGCGCGTTAGATTTAGGTTGTTAAGTGTGTCCTCATATGACTCAAGTTCAACGATCTTTACTGCGCCACCACCTGTCCAATTCACTGCCTTCGAAATCCCATAACGATCTCCTTCGAGTACTCGCGCGAGCCGGTCTATCGATGCTCGAAGTGCAGGAGGGTTGTTCTCCACTCCCATCCAGCGCCTCCTCAACTTCATTGCCGTCGCCGCAGTTGTACCGCTACCTAAGAAGAAATCCAGCACCGTGTCACCCTCGTTGCTGCCAGCCTCAATTATCCGCTGGATAAGATCCTCGTTCTTCTGTGTGAGTGCAGCATCACCGACCTTCTCCTTGCTGAAAGAAATAATCTGAATCGAGTTGAGGCTGTCGATCTCGCTTGCGTTCCAGGTGTCCTCGATTGGGTAACCCTCGCCCTCGGGCGTCTTGCCGTCTCTTCGGACATAGCCCTCCGGATAGGGAATGTACTTCTTGTTGAACAATGGCGAGCCTGTCGCGCTGTACTGGTAGATCGTGTCGTGATTGCGAATGAACTTCTTGGCCACCGATTTGTACCCCGAGATCCAGCCAATTCGCCAAATAATTTCTGTCTCGTAGTGCAGGTGCTGATCTAAAAGCAGACGTAGCCGTTCCTTCTCGGTGTAGTCGATGTGTGCGTAGAGCGAGCCGTCCTCGGTTAGGAGACCGGTCGATTGGGCCAGTAGGCCGTCGAGCGAAGTCAGCCACGATGAATGCCGAAATTGGTCTTTGTATGCGAAGCCGTCGTCACCTGTGTTGAATGGGGGGTCGATATACGCAAGTCGAATCTGGCGAGAAAACTGGGCGGTTGCGAGGCGTAGGGCGTCCGTGTTAGTAGCCGCCCAAAGCGTCCCGTGGAGAACGGCTTTGCCGTCGAGAATCGACTCGATCGCTTTGTTTCTCAAACCAGGATCTCGTATGAGACGGGTATCCAGCACGAAGTTGGGGCGGAGCTGTAGTGCCGCTGCGGTCATTTCAGTTCCAGCACCTGGTCCTTCAGCGTCGGAGACGAGTTCTGCCCATCGTTCGTTGTGTCCACCGTCAAGGACAATCTTCCCTAGCAGGCTGTCGTCGATTCCCCCAACTGTCACCAGATAGCGTGTGTCAATTACGAACTTTTTCTTGAGCCAAAGTTTCTTTTGGAAGTCCTCCAACTGTGCGAGGAACTCGATGACTTTCCTAGCGACCCGCCGAACCGCCCGAAGCTTGCCCAAGTACTTCTCCACCGTGGCCGAGTCGGCGTTCTCGACGTCGTCGAGGTGCATCACCTCGTTCTTGATGAAGAAGTCGAGTTCGCGTCGAAGGAAGCCTCCAAGATCTTTGTGGATGAAGTAGTCAAACGTGTTCTTTTTCGCGTAGCGTTCGAGATGCACCTCAAGCTTTGTTCGCTCCGACTCTGAGCCGTCTGCCCGCAGATACGTCATGTTCAAGGCTTCAAGCCATGGTGCCCAAACATCGCCGTCCAATGACGAGATCGCTGCGAGCGAAGCCGGTGTGACGTGCTGCTGTTGCGGCTCCGTCTTCAGCGCCTTGACCCCGTCCGGCCAGTCGGTCATCGTCGTCGGGCGGAACTCGAAATCGACCACCAACTCGCCGTCGATGACCTGTACGAAGTCGTGACCCGATTCGCCGGCTGGCGCCAACACGAACACGCGGCCCTTGCCGTCCGCTGACTTCACGTTGCCGTGCTCGCCCTCGTCGGCGTCGGCGAGGCGGAACTTCACCCGCATCGGATTCGCATCGTCGGCGGGATTCAGAAGGAAGCTGTAGTTGTCGAGGTACTCACTCGTCTTGGTGTAGTACTGGTCCTTGTTCGCCCAGTGCAGCAGCACTTCCTCGCCGTTGTACGGCATCGCGTAAGTGTTCTCGCCTGAGTACCGCCGCTGGCTGATGAAGTCGCCCTCGCTGTAGTACCTCGAGAAGAACCGGGTGATGAGGTCGTACACCTCACCCTCGACTCGGTCGACATCGCCAGCAGCTTCAAGATCGGCGCGAAGCTGCTTAACCTTCGTCGTCCCCTCTGGGTCTACACCGAGATCGTTGGCCGACGCAATCGCCTCGGCCAGTGTCTCTTCAATTTGGTCACGGTTGCCCGACTCGTATCCGGCAAGCGCGTCCTTCACCTGTGGAAGCAGATCCTCGTCGACAAACTTCGTCACCTCGGCCGCCCGAGCATGCATGATCCGGTAGATACCAAAATCGAGGTCGGGCTTGTCCAGCTGGAACAGCTCCAGCAGCAGTGCCTTCAAACGGTCGTACTTCGCAGTCATCAGGCGCAATCATGGCACGACTGACCTGACGCAGCCACAGTGGCTCTAGTTCGATCACGCCACAACGAACCCGACCGTGAACAGGCACTCCCGAGAGCTCGTCTGCGACATCCGTTTCTCTAGCGCTCCGATCAGCTCGTCACGACGATCGGCGATTTCGTCCTCAACATCAAAAATCTCCTGGCGTTGCTTGCGCTGCTGACGTTCCAGCCGCTTCAGGCGATCGTGAATCTCCTTCTGTTCCGCAAGCGTGTGCGCCGTGCGAGCCTCGCGACGAAGCACCTTGATCTGCTGCTTCGTGTCGGTGAGAGCCTTCTCCGCCGAGAATACGAGGTCTTCGGCCCATCCTTCGAGGCGGTCTCGGGCGACCCGAAAATGCTCGCTGTTCATTTCCAGGCTCGCCGCCATCGTCGCTGCGGCGCGACGATCAGCTTCGAGCTCAAGCCCTTCGGTCTGACCGGCATCGGGCATCCGCTCACCATCGAAGGTTGCCGAAAGCGCAAACATCTTCTCGACCGTCTCGGAGGGAACGACAGAGCCGTCGTCGAGACGGGCGCTGAACAACAGATACTCCTCGCGCTCGAACGACTCCACGACCAACCGATCAAGAGTGACGACGCCAGTACGCCCGACCAGTTCCTCGACCACGCTGACCCGACCGGCGTGGCCCGTCATGTCGAACGTGAGCCGCCCGGTTCCAGTTGGAACTGCCTTCGAGGTCTCGATGACATGTTCACCGAGGGGATGCGACAAGCGATACAGCTCTCCCCGTGCAGCGTTGGGCGCAGCCTTTGACACGAGGTGGTACAAGCCTGCTGGCGCAGCAGCGGTCGGTGTCGAATGAACCGTGAAGCTGAACGCGATCGAGTCAAACGTCGCCCGGTCGCCGAGCGCAAAGCGAGTCAGGTCCCACAGCCGGCGGCCGAACTGATCGAGCTGCACTTGGGTGTCGGCGAGACGAAGTCGTAGGCGCTCGTGGACGTCTTCGTCGAAGTGCTCGAAGAGTTGTTGGCGAGTTGTCGCCATCCGTTCCTGGATGCGGTCGTCCATCTCTCGCTTCAGAGCGTCGAAGGCGTTTTCGATCTCGTCGGGGGTTCTGCATTGCTGGTAAATCGAGAGGATTCGTTGCTCGAAGTCAACTCCCGACTCGACCGTTCCAAGGACTTCGTCCGATGCGCCAAACACTCCGCTGAACAGGCGAAATTTTTGGTCCAGCAATTCCAGCACGCGCTTGTCGGCGTCGTTGCGCTCGTTCAAGAAGTTGACAACGACGACGTCGTGCATCTGGCCATAGCGGTGGCAACGTCCGATGCGCTGCTCGACGCGCTGTGGATTCCACGGCAAGTCGTAGTTCACGACCAGCGAACAGAACTGGAGGTTTACACCTTCGGCTGCTGCCTCGGTGGCGATCATGATCGATGCGCCGTCGCGGAAGTGTTCGATCAGAGCGGTCCGAACGTCGATTGCGCGCGACGACAGTTTGCGGCCGCTCTGCTTGGCATCCGCAATCCACCGCTCGTAGACGGCCTTGGCGTCAGGGCCCGTGTTCGAGCCGTTGAACAGCACAACTTGGCCGGCGTAGCCGTTCGCCTCGAAGTAGTCCTTCAGGTACGCCTGCGTCCGACGCGACTCAGTGAATATGAGAGCTTTGCGGTTAGCGCCGAGCGCTCCCATCTTCTCGAAGCCCACGTCGATTGCCGAAAGCAGCGCTGGCGCCTTGGCGTCCTCTTCGATCAAGTCGGCTAGTTTGATCAGCCCGTCGAGGTCATCAAGTTCTCGCCTCAGCCGAACCAGATCGACACGAGCGTCCCCATCGTCCGACTCCTCGCTTTCGTCATCGAACTCGGCTCGTTCGCCCAACATCTCGTCGAGAAGAACTTCAGCGTCATCGAGGCCGTCGGCAAGATCGAGCAGGTTGAACGAATCGTCGGTGTCGTACTCGGCCATCCGATCCTGTGCGATCGCTTCGAGTCGGGCGCGAAGACCCCGGAGAGTCGCAGCAATCGCATCCGTCGATGAAGCCAGCAGCTTGCGGAGTATCAGGGCTGTCAAATGGCGTTGTCTCGCCGGCAGCGAGTACAGCTCGTCGCGCTGGACGAACTCCGACACACCCTCGTACAGGCACTGCTCGTCGTCGCTCGGAGTAAACGGCTGCGTCATCGCCAGTCGGCTGGTGTAGCGGATGTACTCGGTGACGTCCTGTCGGAGCGTCCTCGTTGCGAACGTGCGGACTCGCTGGCGGAGCATCTCAAGGCTCCCTCCGGCAGAGGCGAACTACGAGCGGAACGAGTCGAGGTCACCGAAGATCTGGTCATCAATCAGCGTCGACAACCCATACAGCTCGAGCAGCGAGTTCTGGAGTGGAGTGGCCGTGAGCAACAGTTTGCGACGGTCTTTAGTGGCCTGCTGGATCCCCTTTCCAACCTTGTTGCTCGGCCGGTAGACGTTGCGAAGCTTGTGCGCCTCATCAATCACCACCACATCCCACGGAATCAATGACACCTCGTCGCGCAACGAATGGATGAAGTGGAACGACGCAACGACGACGTGCTGGCCCTGCAGAGGATCGCGACCGTTCCGAAGTGACTGCTTGCGAATCTTAGCGTCCACCACCAACGTCGGCAGATTGAACTTCTCGGACAACTCGGCCGACCACTGAGAGCGCAGCGAAGCCGGACAGATCACGAGCAGTCGCCGCTTCCGCTCCGCCCACAGCTGGCACAGGACGATCCCGGCCTCGATCGTCTTGCCGAGGCCAACCTCGTCAGCGAGCATTACACCCTTGGACAGCGGCGAGTGGAGGGCGAACAACGCCGCCTCGATCTGATGCGGGTTCAAGTCGACCGCAGCATCGAACAGCGACATCGCAAGCCGGTCTGGGCTACCGGGCGCGACTCGAGTCAATTCGTAGGCGAGATGTTTTGCCTGGTGAGGCGTCAGCACCGAATCCGCCATCTCGGCGACAGTAGCCACTTGCAGTCGATCGGCCCGACTCCTTTGGCGGCGTAGCCCTGCGCGTTGAACATTTCAAGACTACTACTGAGGCCCATTGGCTTTGCGACGGAAGAAGCGCAGCGACGAAACGCGCTCGGCTCTACGGCTCAGCCGACTCGACGCCAGGCCCGATTGCGATCGACAGCTTCCTGTTGCCGATTGGTTACTCCGTACATGGACCTGAACTATCTACTCGACGACCTTTCGACCGTGACGGCGAAACGTTCGCATGCCAACGACAGCCTCGCAATGCTCAGCAGTGAATGCCTGCGGCGCGGCGCTATGGAAGTCCTGGCCGGCGCTACTGCCGACGAAATTGCTCATCTCATTGGTGCGCCCCGGCGGATGCTGGACGATGAAGTCGCTACGAGCTGGCCTGCACAATCTGACCGCCTTGCTCTCGATGCTGCTGTGGTCGAGCGGGGCCGTCTACTGACCGAGGTGCAACGATGGCGATCAACTCAGTCCACGATCGTGTTCCGGCTGATCGCGCCTTGGTCCGGACTGGCCCCATTTGACGCTCGGCTTCGCGCTGCGACCGGACTCGACCGCGCCGGTTTGGCGCTGCTCCTCGCCACAGGCCTCCACCTCGATGAGATCTGGGCGGTCGGCGACGGAACCGCAGCGTTGGCCGAAGCTGTCGATGACATCGGTGGAGTTGCTTGCGTGAACCACGAAGGCGGAAGCCGGAGCCTCTTCGCCCGTCTCGACCACCGCCGAATAACCGAAGATGCTGCGCAGCGGCTCCATGAAGCGATCGACGCTGCCGCCACCGCCTCGGTGGCAGGGTGGTCGTCGCTACTGAGGTGTCCGTAGCACGACGTCGCCAGAATCGCCGCTTACATTGCCTTCAGCGCAGCTAACAGCGGCGATCACGTGGCTCAGCGGCGGCATCGTGAAGAACTTCGTTTCGGTCTGACCGAATGAAGCCAACCTGGACGCACCGACCGACTCGCTCAGTGGCGCCACCTGTCGACCACCGCCGTCTGCCGAAGTCGAAAACGGCGAGGCGACGGCACACTCCGCCCTTTCTCGCTGATCGTTCCGAGGTTCTTTGCGACGGGTGAACAGAAGTCGTAGGTCGATCCGTTAGGTGGGTCATGCAAGCCACAACAACAGTCTCAACAGCCCTTCGAGCCTTGCGGCTCGCCGTCACGACAGTGATCGGGGTCACGGCGCTGGCGGTGGCCTTCCATATTGGAGCCGATCTGGTCGAGTCCGCTGTCAACGAACTCGGCCTCAGCGACACCAGGCTGTTCATTCCCGGCGAGGAGTACGGCCGGCTGGCGGTTGGCGCCACCGTGGGCGCACTGATCGCCGCTGGCCGGTTCGCTGGGATGATCAGTGCCGAAGACGTCGGTGTGATCGTGAGGCTCGCATTCGCTTCCTTCGGAGCCATCCTTATTGGCTGGATGGCCGTCATTGCCTGGATTCTCGTGACTGCGATCGGCATCGCTGGCCTCATCATTCTGGCGTTCGTCGTAGGCGTCCTGTTCCTCTTGGTCGCCTCGATCTTCAACTGACAGCCGACCGACTTCCATTCACGACGATGAAAAAGATACGGTCAAAAGGCAGGACACAAGCACGTTCGCATTCAGCGGGCGCTCCTGTCCTAGAGATGGGCGACGAAGCGACAAACGAGCAGTATCGAGGCCTCCGGAGCACTAAGCCTGAATCCACCGCGTGAGCGTGTGGGCGTCGGAAGCGACGGTGTGGTTGCTCGGTTGGGGTGCCGGGGGATTTCGGGTCGTGTGGTGGCGTGGCGAACCGGGATCGGACGGTGTTGGTGGGTTCGT
>Ga0209303_1000088_pt1 | contig 111835 bp, 88 predicted proteins | sample SidtaG_3_FD_187449 | JGI IMG/M metagenome (GOLD analysis project Ga0209303, IMG submission 187449) | Marine algal microbial communities from Sidmouth, United Kingdom - Sidmouth_Asex1 metaG (SPAdes) (version 2) | ecosystem: Host-associated > Algae > Red algae > Unclassified | place: Sidmouth...
TGACGCCCCGCATGTGGAAAACGCGCTTTGCCGATGATCCTCTGAGATCGGATCTAGCCGGTTCCGGGTAGCGCCCGGACATCAGCCAACTCGATACGAAAGGCTAGCGCGCAGCACTTGCTGATCGTGCTCCGTTCGGCGTGGGCGTCGAAAGCAACCGGCTGCGTTCCGACAATCGCCGACTGGTCGAATCGGCTACGTCAACAGACGGCCTGAAATGAACGCTTACACACGGAATCCGGGAGAATGAGCCGTATCGAACTCGGCTGTCCGTATTTTAGTGTTTCGGGATCGAAGTTCGGCGCCACTCATCTATTAACTGCCTTTCTTTTTTTCGGAGTTCTCGATGAAGCTTGTAGAGCGTGATCAATTTCGGATGAGCCTGTCTTGTCGCTTCGCTCAGCCTCATTGCCTCTCCCGCGACCTCGGCAGTACGTCTCAAGGCGAGTAACCGGGTTCGCATGTCTTGATCCTGGGTTGCCTCGAGATATCGTTGGCGCACAGACTCAGCAATATCAAGGTACTCTTGGACTACTGGGCCGACCCTTTCCGCCGGCTCCATTTCAATCAAGTTGCAAAGGTGCATTGCCAGCATTCGCGTGGCGCGAGCGGTGTCGGATTCGTCTGAATTCGGATCACGAACGATATTGCGCAGAAATTCGATGATGCGCTTGACAGGCTCCGGTTCACCTCGTTTTCTGGCGGCTGAAGCTTCGATCTCTAACTCGAGCTGCGCTCTGAACACTGCTTGGCGCATTAGAACGCCTCCAGTATGCCATTGCGTTCGAAGATTCCCTTCGCCCACTCAAGGCTGCTGTCAGACGGTCGGAAGTGCCCGCTACTATTGTTGATATCCAGAATCACATAGCCCCCTCTACCAGACTCGATGATACTGATTTCCCCTGCGCTCAGGACCGGAGCGCCAGCAGTCAGGATGGAATGGTTGATCGTCTCGCCAGCAGCCGTCTGCGGAGCAACATAGAGAACCCCTTCCTCATCAATCGCCCAGATCAATGTCTCTCCCGTCTCTACGAGTGTCGCGAACGCAGGCGAATTCGCTCGCACCCGGACCACGCCGGCAGACTCGGCAGTTTCCAGTTCGGCATTCAATAGTTCCGGCAACTGATTTGGAAAGGGCTGCGTCGGTCTTTCCGCTTCGACAGCGGTTGCACCCGCCAGCCGCTCGGCCCACCAGTCACCAAAGTCTTTGCCGGTACCCGCGCCGCCCGCCGCGTCGTAGTCGCTCCGTGCGGCAACATACGCCGCTTCGGATGGAAACTGAATCCCTTCGGGAGAAGTGAAGGCGGTCGGGGCGAGGATGCGATCGACGAGCCCGTCGACTCCCTCGACCGCAAGGACGGTCTGGTTGTAGAGATCCTGATCCGCTGGGCAGGCGCCGCCGGTGTCGTCGAGGTAGTCGATCTGCACGCGTCGGAGTGTCTGCGCGAGCGCGGCGATGCTCACCCGGCTCGCGCTGCCGTGTGGATCGACGGAGTCGCTGCGGTAGACCTTGATGGCGGCGACGAGCGCGACGTGATCGTTCGGTTGGAAGATCAACTGATCGAGAATGCGGGCGCCGTTGTGTCCGCCGTCGAAGGCGAGTGCGAAAAGTGTCAGATAGGGCGCCGCTCTCGCGACGATACGCACGGCGGGTTTCGCGACGCTTCCCTGTAAACGTGGCTGGCCGCGTATCTCGTCGATCGGCGAGTTCAATCCGAGTCGCCGCATCTGGCGCTGGATTTCCGGGTCTCGCAGGGCCGCCTCCGACAGTTCGAGCAAGCCGAGTGGGTCGATCGCGGACAAGGGGTCGGCATCGACGTAGGCGTAGGTGTTCGCGCCGCCGGCGAGACCGATCGGATCGCTCGTGACGTAACGGCCGGTGCTCGGGTCGTAGTCCCGGTGATAGTTGTAGTGGGTGTCGGTTTCCGAGTCGGCGTACTGGCCCGGCAGGCGGAGATCGAGCCGGACGCTCTCGACATCGACGGTCGCCTCACCGAAGGGCGCATACGTCGCTCGCCAGACGACGCGGCCATCGGCGTCGGTCATCAGCCGCGGGGTGCCGAGATGATCGCCGTGAATCGCGTAGGCCGTTCTTCCTTCCAGCTTGGCGACGGCACGGTGTCCGTCGAGGTAGACGTACTGCGAGGTGACCCGGCCCGTGCCATCCGCTTCGGCGGCGAGTGTGGAGCCGTCGTACAGGAAGTAGGTCGTGATCGGCTCGGCAGCGTCGCCCCCCTGCAGGCCGGTTTCGGGGTAGACGATCTTCCTGACGCGCTCGCCGAACGCGTTGTAGGCGTAGCGAGCGAGCAGGCGTCCGTCGCGCGAGGCGGTGAGCGGACGGCGCTCGGCGTCGTAGGTGTAGGCCAGGGCGCCTGCCGCGCGTGGCGTACCGTCGCTCGCGTAGACGTACTCGCGTTCGTGGCCGGTGCCCTCGTCGACGACGGCGAGCAGGCGGTTTCCTCGTCCGGGCGGCGCGTGACGGTAGCGCGTACGGCGTGAGCCGTTCTCGTCGCGAACGGTGCGCTCGAGGCGGTTGCCGACGGCGTCGTGAACGTAAGTGATGGTGCCGCTCGCGCTGTCCACGAGGCTCAGGCGACCGTCGGTGTAGGCGTAGCGACGCGGACTGCCGTTCTCCTCGATGCCGATGATCCTCCCCGCGGCATCGAAGCGGTAGTCGAGGCGGAGCGCGCGACCGATCTCGAGGGAGGTGATCTCGCCGTTCGCCGCGTGGCGGCGACGGGTGGCGAGTCCGCCGTGCGAGACGTGCCCCGCCTTCCCGTCGCGCGAGTCGGTATCGATCTCGGCGACGAGCATCTCGTTGGCCAGTCCGAGCCAGCGACCGCGAGTGATCGCGCGCAGCCGCCCCCGGTCCGGACCGCTCTCGTGATAGTGGTGGCGTAGCGTCTGTCCATCCGGCAGCCGTTTGTCCACCAGTCGTCCGCGTTCGTCGTGCGTGTAGCGCGTCTCGAATGCGTGGCCATCGATCTCGCGCACGTGCACGACAAGCTGACTCTCGGCGTCGTAGGAGAAGCGCTCGACGGTCGCGTCGTTGCGGGCCTCGATCACACGCCCATGGGCGCCGCCTTCGGTTCCGTAGACCCATTCGGTCGTCCCTTCCGCATCGGTACGCGTGGCCAGGCGGTCAGCGGCGTCATAGGTGTACGCTGTCGTCGCGCCGCTTTCGTGGACGCGCTGGATGCGATTGCCGGCGGCGTCGAACACGTTCACCGTCACGCCGGTGTCGGGGCTGTCGAGCCGCACGATGCGGCCGAAGTCGTCGTGTAGGGTCTCGGTACGATTCGCTCGTGCGTCCGTCGACGCGCGGATGCGGGCGAACCCGTCGAACTCGACGCTGTCGTCCTCGGCGAATCGCTCCTTACCTACAGCGTCGCCGTGCCCGCGGGCATCGCGGTATCGCTGTATCGAGCGCACGAGGCTGCCGTCGAAGCCGTGACGAAGGAGCCTGGTCATACGCCCTTCGGTGTCTGTCAGCCAGCGGGTCACGCGGCCCAGATCATCGGTGATCCGAGCGGGCCGACCTGCCGCGTCGTGCTCCAGGGACAGCGTCCGCCCGTCCGTGTCGGTGATCGCCGTCACGCGCCCCTCCGCATCGCGGGTCCAACGGACGACGAACCCGCGATGGGCGAGGCGGACGACGTCGCCGTGTGCGTCACGCTCGACGTGCCAGGGGCTTCCGGTCCCGAAACTAAAGGCCTTGGGCCGTCCGGACGCGTCGTGCTCGAGCAGACGGATCGCGGGGGCTGTGGGCGGGTGAACGGCGACGAGTCGCGACGGGATGTTCGCGTCCCGTTCGAGGCGGGTGATATCCGCGATGTCCTCGCGCGGACCATCGATGGCGGTCAATCGACCGTCGGTGTAGGCGAACCGTGTCGTGCGTTCGATCGGGACGAAGTCAGTCGACGGGGCGGAAGCGTCAATTCGATCGTGCGTGACTTCACCCGCCGCGGCACGTGCCGTGGCCGTGACGATAGGGGCGAAGCCGCGCTCGGTGATCGACGTCGGTGCACCGCCCGGATCGAACGTGGTCGCGATGGTGTGTTCGCCCGCACCGTTCACGCTCGGACGGGCGACGAGCGCTGGACGCGCGACGCCCGGTATGTACTCTCGCCGTTCGATCAGACGGTCGATCCCGTCCGATCCTCGTGCGAGCACCGTGGCAAGGCGTCCGTTCGCCGTCCACGTGTAGCGTCTTTCGGTGAGGACCGTTCCGTCGTCATCGAGTCGAGTGACCCTCTCGAGACGAGCGTCCGCGGTATAGGTGTAGCGCCGCCCGGTCGGCGGGCACGTCGCACAGCCGGGGCCGGTCGCCGACATCAGCAGCGAGGCGCCGCTCGACGGGTCCCGGCGCCAGGTATAGATGCTCGTGGCGCCGAGACTGTCCGTGACCGTGGTCGTGCCGATTGCGCCGACGGCCTCTCCGCGGTCGGCCGGTGTGTCGAAGGTGAGGGAGACGCGCTCGACCCCGTCGGCGTGCTCGGAGGAGATGGCGCGCCCCCGGTCGTCGTAGCGCCACGTGGCGAATCTCGTTCCGGTGCGCTCGGTGAGTCCGGTCAGGTGGTTCGGCCATATCGGGTCCTCGTAGTGATAGCGGCGAACGGTACCGTCAACGAAGCGCGCTTCGGCGAGGTTGCCGAGCGTGTCGTAGCCGTAGGTGACCCGGCTGGCGTCGGGAAGGACCAGGGCCGACAGGTTGCCGGGACGCGATTGGGCACGCGGACCGTCGTAGTTCCGGAGCGCCGCCCCTCCGGTTGGCGCGTATTCGAGGTGGAGCACGCGTCCGGCCTCGTCGGCGACGCGGGAAAGGCGGCGGTACCGGTAGTGAAACGTCAGGAATCGCGGCGCGCCGGCGGCGACGGACGCCGCGACGGGCCAGTCGATACGCACGAGGTAGCTGCCCTGAAAGCGCAGGGTTCGTCCGTCCGGAAGGTGCCAGGTGTGGCGGCCGCTTTCCTCGACGATGAAGCCGTCGGAAGGAAGACCTGGACGGTAGCGGACGCGCCCCGAGACCTCCGGCGCTTCGGTCGAGTCAGCGCTGGCGACGTGGTTGGAATTGACGTCGACACCTACGTCTACGTCGACATCGGCACCGACGTCTACGCCGCCGCCGGCGTGAGCGCCCGTGCCGTCGACCAGGACCGCCCCACCGTGGCTGCCGACATCCGGAACAGTATGAGCGCCGACGCCACCGCCGCTCCGCTCCGACGCTCCGTTGTCGGTGTCGTCCATTCGCACGCTCGGCTCGTCCGGCAGGCGATGAAATCGCACGCGCCTCCCGGAACTCTCGATGATCTCGAGATCGCCGTTGGCGCGAGACAGGAGGGAGACGGCGAGGGTGTGCCGCCAGCCGGGGCCGAGCCCCACATCGATGTCGCTGTTGCCGCTGTCGTAGTAGCGGTGAAAGGCGAGCGGTGCACCTTCGAGGGCGAAGTCGGTCTCGCGCTGCCGCTTCGCGCCCGTGACGAGACTGACGGGATTGCCCAGGTAGACGGTCGGAAGCGGTGGCGCACCCGCGGAACCGCTGTCTGACGATGCGCACCCGCTACCCTGTTCGAGGTTGGCGGGACAGACGAACGTTTGCGCCGAGGCCGGCGGAGCGGGAATCGCGAGCGGGATCGCCAGCGTGACCATTCGGCCGAGCGCTCTGAAGCGACGCCACCTCGCCGATGCACGCGTGCCGGACTCCGTCCGGGACGCTGCCGTTCGCTCGTCCATGTGCGCGATCCACGGGGCAGGGCGCGAACGCGCCGAGCCCATATCCGTCGTGAGGCGGTCAGTCTGACCGGGACGGCGATCGTTGTCCGCGAACGGCTTCTCGACGCGGCGAACTCACGTGTGCAAGGTGCGCGCTTGCGTCAGCGAAGAAACTGAGAAACCGGTCAGACCTTTGCGCACACACTCCGCAGATACCCGATCGCCTCATCCGTGGTGCAGAGGTCCGCGTACTTCGCGCTCATGTCGAAGAGGTTCGCCTCGTGCGGTCCGGCGTCCCGGTCGCCGACCGCGTCGCTGACGACGACGGTGACGAAGCCGTGCGAGATGCTGTCGACGCAGGTGGCGCGCACGCAGCCGGACGTGGTGACGCCGGCGAGCAGCAGGGTGTCGACCTTCATCCAGCGCAGCGTGGCGGCGAGCGAGGTGCCGAAGAAGGCGCTCGGGTACTGCTTCTCGACGAGCGTGTCGCCGTCCTCGACGGTCAGCCCGTCGGCCAGCTTCTGCGACGCCCGGCCGATCTCGAAGCAGGCGAGGGCGGGGACCTTGCCGTAGAACGCGCCGCCGTCGGCGCCGTGCGCGCCGGGTCGGTAGGCGACGGCGGTGAAGACCAGCGGGACGCCGGCCGCGCGCGTGGCCGGGGCGAGACGGATCGCGTTGTCGAGCGCCCGACGACAACCCTCGCCACCGAACAGCGGGCCGGTCTCGTCGTAGTAGGCGTGCGCGAAGTCGATCATCACGACCGCGGGGCGCGTGCCCCAGGTCTGCGGCGCGTGGTAGCCGGCACGCGCGTAGTTGTCCTCGAGCGACTCGCCGTCCGGGCGCTCGTCAGACACCGCGCGGCTCCGGACTGGCCGCCTCGGTCGGGCGTCCGCCCTTGCCGGCCGCGCCTTGCGAACCCCCGCCGCCACCGGTCGGTCGGGCGCCGCGACGGAACACCGGTTCGATCGGCGGGGCGAACCCGGTCTCCGCCTCGCAGCGCGACTTCAGCTCCTCGATGGAGCTGAACCCTCGATCGAACGGGCCGTCCCGTTCGGGGCGGGCCGCACCCATCTTCTCTCGGAGCGCACTCGTGGCCGCCGTGTCGACGGCGCCGTTCGCGATCACGACGCCGTAGCGACGCGCGCCTTCCACCGAGACGAGCTGTCTATGCAGGTCGGTGAGCACGAGTGCCGGGTCGCGGGCGAGCGGATCGCCCCAGCCGCCACCGCCCCAGGTGTCGAAGTGCAGGATGTCGCCGGGCGCCACGGCGACGCGGTCGCACTTGGAGGGCAGGTTCTCGGTGCTGCCGTCCGCGCGGTGCAGCGTCTTGGTCGAACGCAGGCCGGGCTCGCCACCGTTGACGCCCCAGGGGTAGGTCAGCCAACGGTCGTCATGGATCGATATCTCGCCGGGTTCGAGCATCTCGTAGGCGATGCGGATGCCGTTGCCGCCGCGGTGCAGGCCCGCGCCGCCCGAGTCGGTGATGGTCGCGTACTCGCGGATGCGCAGCGGGAAGTAGGCCTCGAGGAACTCGTTGGGCACGTTGGTGAAGGCCGGCCACAACGAGTGCCCGTCCGCGCCGTCGCCCGCGGGGCGTCCGGGGATGCCGCCGAAGCCGATCTGGAAGAGCTGGTACCACTCGTCGCGCCCGTCGAAGCCCGAGTACATGAAGTGCGGGCTGTCGGAGAAGCCCGCGGCATTCAGCGCATCGGGTGCGCCCTGGCCGAGCAGACCGCCCATCAGATCGAAGATGCGCCCGAGCATGTGCGTGCGGCAGGAGAGGGCGGCGGGCTTCTTCGGCTTCAGGATGCAGCCTTCGGGGATGTGCACGTCCACGAGATCGTAGAAGCCGTCGTTGAACAGGATCTGCGGGTCGAACAGGTTGATCGTGAAGGCGCCGAAGAACATCTTGAACATCTCCTCGTTGAGGAGGAAGTTGATCGAGGAGGAGGACTGCGGGTCGGAGCCCGTGAAGTCGAAGTGGGCGACGTCGCCCTCGCGCCACAGCGTGCAGGCGATCTTGTACGGGCCGTTGCCCATGCCGTCGTCGTCGATCCAGTCCTCGAAGTAGGCCTTCTGCTCGGGAATGATCATCGAGATGATCGCGCTCATGGCGCTCTTGTTCCGGTCGAGCATGTCCTGCATGGCCGAGATGTAGACGTCCGTGCCGAAGCGCGCGATGTTCTCGCGCACGCGTCGCTCGGCGAGACGCAGCGCGGCGACGATGGCGAGGAAGTCCGACTTGTTCCACTCGGGCATCCGGCAGTTGTGCAGGAGCAGGTTCAGGAGTTCGTCGTTGAGATGGCTCTCGCGCGTGCCGTTCACGTCGACGCCGCGATGGATCTTGCTCGGCGGAATGACGATCCCCTCCTCGTAGATCATCTTCGCGTCGGTCGGCAAGGATCCCGGCACCTTGCCGCCCACGTCGGTCATGTGTCCGAACATCGCCGCCCAGCTGACCAGCCGACCCTCGTGGAAGATCGGCATCATCAGCAGCCAGTCGTTGAGGTGGCTGACCGCCCCGTTGCAGGAGTAGGGGTCGTTGGTGAGGAAGACATCCCCTTCCTCGATCGTGCCGTCGTAGCCCTGCATGAAGCCGTACAGGAAGGAGCCGAACTGGCCGACCACCATCTTCCCCTCGTGGTTGGCGATCAGCGGGAAGGCATCGTGCTGCTCGCGGATGCCGGGCGACATGGCCGTCCTGAACAGCACGGCATCCATCTCGTTGCGCGCGTTCCTGAGCGCGTTCTCGACGATGTCGAGCGTGATCGGATCGACCGTGACGCGCTCGAACGGGGCGGGGGAGGATTCGACGATCGTGGCGGGCATGACGGGCTCCGGGGGCGATCTGAAGACGGGAGTGGCGTGGCGGAAAGGGCGCGATCTTGCGGACGTCGGCCCGTCAGGCAGGCTGGATGAGCAGGTTGCCGACAGCGTCGACGGTCGCGACGTGGGCCGGCAGCACCAGCGTGGTGCTGTCCATCTCGGTGACGACGGCCGGCCCTTCGACGCGATTGCCGGGCTTGAGCTTCGAGCGATCGAGCACCGTCGCTTCATGCCAGGCGCCGTCGGCAAAGACGCGGGTGTCGGCGATGCGCGCCGCGTCGTCCAGCGCCGCGCCGCCGGCATCGTTCGACGCGTCGACGAAGCCACGCTCCTCGCCCTGCACGATGGAGCGCAGACCGACGAGCTCGTGCTCGGCCTCGAGCGCGAACGTGAACAGCTGCTCGTGCTCCCGGTCGAAGCGCGCGACGATGCCGGCGAGCCCGTCCCGCTCGAGTTCCTCGGGCGTGACCGCGACGGTCAACTTCATGCCCTGACCGGCATAGCGCACGTCGACCTCGTGGGAGACCGACTGCCGTTCCACGGCGACGCCCTCGGCGGAGAGCGACGCGGCGGCCTGCTCGCGGAGCGTCGCGAGGCGCGCCCGGACGTCCTCGTCCGAGGTGTCGGCGAGGCGCGTGACGACGGTCTGGCTCGCCTCGTCACGAAGCCGCGTGGTCGCGTCCCCGTAGGCGCAGAGCACGCCCGGGCCCGGCGGCACGATGAGCGGCCACGCACCGATGAGCCGGGCGATGGCGTTGGCGTGCAGCGGGCCCGCACCGCCGAAGCCGATCAGGGCGAAGTCACGCGGGTCGTAGCCCTGCTCGACCGAGACCAGCCGGAGCGCGCCGCACATGTTCTCGTTGACGATGCGCACGATGCCCTCCGCCGCTTCCTCGAGCGACACGCCGAGCGGTTCGGCGATGGTCCGCACCGCTTGTTCGGCGAGATCGCGACGGATCGCCATGTCGCCGCCCAGGCGCGCGTCGGCCGGCAGGTAGCCGAGCACGACGTTGGCATCGGTCACCGTCGGCGCCTCGCCACCCTTGTCGTAGGCGGCCGGGCCCGGCACCGCGCCGGCGGACTGCGGGCCGACGCGTAGCGCCCTGGTCAGCTCCGGCACGTAGGCGATCGAGCCGCCGCCCGCGCCGACGGTGCGCACGTCGATCGACGGGGCGCGCACGGTCACGTCGCCGACGCGCGTCTCCCGCCGGGTCCGCGCGATGCCGTCCTGGATCAGCGCCACGTCGGTCGAGGTGCCGCCCATGTCGAAGGTGAGGAGGTTGTCGAAGCCGGCCTGGCGCGCGACCCACAGGGCGCCGGCGACGCCGCCCGCGGGGCCGGACATGAGCAGGCTCACCGGCTGATCCATCGCCGCCTCGGCGGAGGACAGTCCGCCGTCCGAGCGCAGGATCTGCAGCGCCGTGCCGTCGCCCATGCGCTGCGTCAGCTCGCGCCGGAGGTTGTCGACGTAGCGCGACACCACCGGCCGCACGTAGGAGTTCACGACCGTGGTCTCGGTGCGTTCGTACTCGTACATCTCGGGCATGATCGCCGCCGAGGTCGAGACCGGAATGGACGGGACGAGCTCGCGGGCGATCTCGGCGACGCGGCGCTCGTGCGTGTCGTCGACGTAGCTGTTGAAGAGCGCCACGGTCAGCGCCTCGATGCCGCTGTCGAGCAGGGTCTTCAGGTCACGTCGCAGCGCGTCCTCGTCGAGCGGCACGAGCACCTCGCCGTCGGCCGCGATGCGCTCGTCCGCCTCGATCGTCGACTCGAGCGGGGCGAGCGGGTCGGACTTGTTCCAGATGACCCAGCCACCGAGGCCACCGGGCACGAAGGAGCGGGCGATCTGCAGGGTGTCTCGGTACCCCTTCGTCGTCACCAGGCCCACCTTCGCACCGGCACGCGTCAGCACCGTGTTGGTCGCCACGGTGGTGCCGTGCATGACCTCGGTGATGTCGCCGGGGTCGATGCCCGCCTGCTGGCAGACCCGCTCGATTCCGTTCAGCACGCCGACGGAACTGTCGTCCGGTGTCGAGGGCACCTTGGCGGTGTGGGTGGTCCCGGCCGCCTCGTCGATCAGCAGGAGATCGGTGAAGGTGCCGCCGACGTCGACGCCTAGTCGCAGGCCTGTCCTGTCGCTCATGCTGTCGTTCGCTCCCGTGAAGGTCGTGCGTGGGCGTGAAGTCGTCGTGGGTCGAGCCGTCGTGCGCGGCGGTGCGCGTTCGGGTGATGCGCCTCAGATGATGCCGCGCGCCGCGTAGTCCGCGCGGGTCTCGTCGGAGAGCCCGAGCAGATCGCCGAAGATCGCGTCGTTGTGCTCGCCGAGCGCGGGGCCGACGTGACGCACCGCGCCGGGGGTGTCCGACAGTTTCGGCACGACGTTCTGCATGCGTATCGTGCCGAAGTCGGGGTGCTCGACCGGCACGATCGCCTCGCGCGCCGTGAAGTGCGGATCGTCGAGCATGTCCTCGGCGCGGTAGATCAGGCCGCAGGGCACGCCGTGTTCCTCCAGCCGCGCCTCCAGCGCGACCAGCGGCAAGGTGCGCGTCCAGGCCTCGACGATGTCGTCGAGTTCGCCCTGGCGCGCACCGCGTGCCGAGTGCGTCGCGTAGCGTTCGTCGTCGGCGAGTTCGGCCTGCCCCATCGCCGCGGCCAGGCGCTTGAACACCGTGTCCTGGTTGGCGGCGATCAGCAGGTACTTGTCGTCGGCGGTGGCGTAGACGTTGGACGGGGCGACGTTCGGCAGGATCGCGCCGGTGCGTTCGCGGACGTATCCGGCCACGTCGAACTCGGTGACGAGGCTCTCCATCATGTTCAGCACGGACTCGTAGATCGCGGCGTCCACCACCTGCCCGCGACCGGTGCGCTCGCGGGCGTGCACGGCCATCAGCGCGCCCATGCAGGCATGCACCGCGGCGAGCTCGTCGCCGATCGAGATACCCATGCGGCTCGGCGGCGCGTCGGGGTTGCCGACCACGTGGCGCAGCCCGCCCATGGCCTCGCCGATCGCGCCGTAGCCCGCGCGGGGTGCATAGGGGCCGGTCTGACCGTAGCCGGTGACGCGAACGACGATGAGGCGCGGGTTGATCGCCGCGAGAGCGTCCGGGCCGAGGTTCCAGCGCTCGAGGGTGCCGGGGCGGAAGTTCTCGATCAGGATGTCTGCGTCTTTCACCAGATCACGCACCAGCGACTGGCCTTCGTCGGTCCTGAGGTTCAGCGTCACCGAACGCTTGTTGCGCGCGACCACCGGCCACCACAACGACTTGCCGTACGGCTTCTCGCGACCCCACTGGCGCATCGGGTCGCCGGTACCGGGCGGCTCGACCTTGATGACCTCGGCCCCGAAATCGGCCATGAGCTGGCCGCAGAAGGGGCCGGCGAGCAGCTGCCCCATCTCGATCACGCGCAGATCGGTCAGCGGACCCTGGCGCGTGGCGCCGGCGCCGGGGGTCGGGGCGTCCGCCGGGCGGGGTGTCGAGGGGTTCGGCGAGGCGCCACTCTGGGCGTCCACCGGGTGTCCCGCGGCGGTCGTCGCCTCGTCTGTACCGTTCGCACGGCGCGGTTCGCTGCTCCTCATGCCGCCGCAGCATATACACTTTCGTACACAGAAAACAGGCGAACGAGGTGATGCATGGGCGGTTCTGTCGAAATCGTCGAGGTTTCCCCGCGCGACGGGATACAGAATGAGCCGACGCTACTGTCGACCGAGGACAAGCTGGCGCTCGTCGCGCGGGCGGTCGACGTCGGCGTCCGGCGGCTCGAGGTGACGAGCTTCGTCGACCCGAAGCGGGTCCCGCAGATGGCCGATGCGGAGGCGGTGGCCGCCGCGCTGCCGCGCACGGACGCGGTCCGCTACATCGGCCTCGCGCTGAACCGGCGGGGCTTTGATCGGGCTGTCGCCGCGGGCCTCGACGAGGTGAACTTCGTGGTCGTGGCGAGCGACACGTTCAGCGTCCGGAACCAGGGGGTGGATACCGCCACCGGCATCGAGGCGCTCGGCGAGGTCGCCCGCGAGGCGCGCGCCCGATCGCAACCGCTCGGCCTCGTGATCGCCGCCGCGTTCGGTTGCCCCTTCGAGGGCGAGATGCCGCTCGCCCGTCTGCTCGACGTCGTGGCGCGGTGCATGGCACACGCACCGTTCGAGCTCGGGCTCGCCGACACCATCGGTGTGGCGACGCCCGTCGACATCGCGGAGCGCGTCGGCGCCGTCCGCGCAGCCTTCCCCGATGTGCCGATCCGATTGCACCTGCACGACACGCGCGGCACCGGGCTCGGCAACGCCTGGGCCGGGGTGCAGGCCGGCGTCGCGACGTTGGACGCGAGCCTCGGTGGCGTGGGCGGTTGCCCGTTCGCACCGCGGGCGACCGGCAACATCGCGACCGAGGATCTCGTCTACCTGCTGGATCGATCCGGCGTCGCCAGCGGCCTCTCGCTCGAGGCAGCCATCGACGCGGCCGGCTGGCTGGAGCAACGCCTCGGCAAGACGCTGCCGGGCTCGCTGATGAAGGCGGGTGGCTTCCCTCGTCCGGCGGCCGAGTCCGCGTGAACGCGTCGGTCGACCACGTCGACGCCTCGACCGTCGCCTACGAACGCATCCGACGCGACATCGTCACCGGCAGGCTCGCCGAGGGCGAGCGCCTGACCGAGCAGTCGCTCGCCGCCAGTCTCGGTCTGAGCCGCACGCCGGTGCGGGCCGCGGTGGGGCGTCTGGTACACGAGGGGTTCGTGGAACGCGGGAGCGGCTACTCGACGCGGGTCGCCCGCTTTCCGGAGGACGAGCTCGAGCAGATCTTTTCCCTGCGACTGCAGCTCGAAGGGCATGCCGCCTACCGCGCCGCGCAACTCGCCGACGCGGGCGAGATCCGGGCCCTGCGTGACTGCGCCGAGGCGATGAGTGCGCTGACGACGAGCGAGGCGCTCGCTCGGCGTGACGAGCCGGGGCAGGCCGAACTGTCCCGGCTCAACGAAGGGTTCCACCGGGCCATCGCGACGGCGGCCCGCTCGCCGAGACTGCTGGCGATGCTCAGCGTCGCGGTCGATGTCGGCATCGTGGCGCGCACCTACCGTCTGTATTCCGCGCGCGACCTCGCGCGCAGCTCACGCCATCACCACGAGATCGTCGACGCCATCGAGGCCCGCGCACCGGACTGGGCGGAGAGCGTCATGCGCTCGCACCTGCTCGCCGCGCAGGCCAGCGTCGCGCGCCCCGAGTCGCCGCCCCGAGCCATCGTGTCGAGCGTCGATACCGAGCGCTCGCACTGAACCGAACCACCGAGCGTCAGGGCGCCTGCCCGACGGTGTCGGCCTTGACCGCGCCGCGCTCCCCGCGCGGTTCGTCGTGGCCGGTGGTCGTGTCGCGCGCCGTCTGGTGCTCCATCTCCGCGTTCAGCTCGGCGCCCAGCAGCACGATGAACGCCGACAGCCACAACCAGGTGAGCAGGATGATCACGCCGCCGAGCGTGCCGTAGGTCTCGTTGTAGTTGCCGAAGTTGGCGACGTAGATGGAGAATCCGATCGAGCCGAGTACCCAGAGGACGGTCGCGACCACGGCCCCGACGCTCACCCAGCGCCATTCCGGCTCCTCGCGCGATGGACCGTATCGGTAGAGCACGGCAAGGCCGACCATGGTCAGCAGGCCGAGCACCGGCCAACGACCGATCAGGATGATCGTCTGCACGATCTCGGGCAGCCCCAGGCGGCCGATCAGCGCGGCGACGACGACCGTGAACCCGAGCGCGACCACCACGCCGACGATCGACAGGAGCATCAGCGCGAGGGCGACGAGATTCTTCATGATGAACCCGCGATCCTCGTCCTCGTCGTAGGCGATGTTCATGCCCTCCATCAAGGTCTTCATGCCCTTTGCCGCGCCGTAGAGCGACAGGAGCACACCGGCCGCCGCGGCGAAGCCTGCGCCGGTGCTGCCCGCGACCTCGGCGGCCTGTTCGGTGACGATGGCCGCCGCCTCCTCGGGCAACGCGGCGGTGATCGACGCGAGCTGTGTCTCGATCGTCGAGGGGTCGAGCACCAGGCCGGCGATCGACATCAGTGCGGCGATGGCGGGGAAGGCGGCGAGCAGACCGAAGAAGGCGACGCCCGCCGACACGACCGCGACATGATCGGTCTCTATCTCGTCCTTGACGCGTAGCGCGATATCCTTCCAGCCGGCTTTCGGGATCTCGTCCGGCCGGATCGCGTCGCGCCCTCGCTGCTTCTGTTCCGCCATGGTCCCTTGCCGCTCACCGTTTCGACGGCGCCTGCTGGGACGAATCCGAGGACGCTCCGGCACGATGGCGAATCAGCCGATCGGTGCGATCATCGTCGATGCGGGTTCGAGCGGCGTCCGACTCGTCCGCAAGACTATACGGATCGTCGGCTCGCACTCGAGCCCCTGCGAACCCCGAGGGCGAAACTTGCAATCCGATGGCCGCCCGCCGCACGAGTCGCTTCGACGATCAGAACTCGTAAGGCCCCTCGTAATCGAGCGTGCTCGTCATGGACGCGGCATCGACCACCGCATAGAAGCCGGCCGCGCCACTGGCAGCCGCCGCGGCAGCGACGCCGTAGCCGGCCTCGGCTTCCGCCTCCGCCTCGGCTTCGCTGCCCGAACCGAGCGCGGGGCCGGTGTTCGCCGACGTTCCTTCCGGAGCCGCCGACCCGTCCGTCGTCATCATGGCAAGCATCAACGGGGTCGCGGCGTCGGCGGGGTCCGTCTGTATCACGACTCGCGCCACCGCCAGGCAGTCCTCCTCCACTTCCTGCTCCGCCTCGTTGACCTGCCCGCTCAGCGTCGGCACGCCGGCCACCGCGACCGCAACGGACACGCCACGGCATTCCGGATCCTCGGCGCGCGCTTCGGCGATGACCTCGCCCGCCTGCCCGTTCGGGGGCAGACTGATCGTGACGCTCGTCATCGCACCGGTCGCACCGGCCGCGGCCGCCGCGAACGGCGTCGCGTCCATCTCGACGACGGCTGCGATCTCGCCGTATCCAACCGCCGCCGCAGCGGCCGAGGCGGCACCTGCACCGAAGCCGACTTCGGCTTCGACCTCGACTTCGGCCTCCACCTCGAAGGCGACCGCCGCGATGTCGATGCTGGCCACCGGAATGCCGTCGCTACCCGCGAACGGGGCGGGACCCGGCTGGTTGCTATCGTCGTAGCGGTTCTCGCCGCCGCCGAACACGCTCGTGGAGGCCGACGTTGCCGTCGCGGCCTCCGCCGGGACGGGCAGCAGGCCATTCTCGGCCTGAGTCCCCACGACCGCGGCACCGGCCGCCGCGGCGTTGAAGCCGATCTCGGCTCCCGCCTCCGCCTCGACCTCGGTCTCCGCCTGAATCGCGATGGCGTCCCGGGGGGCGGTGATCGGTCCGGTCTTGGACACGCGCGGGGAGGCGGGCGGATCGGCCGGCGCCCGTCGCGGCCAGACGCCGCTGCGCCCCTGGGCACGACGGCTGCCGAAGACTGTCTGCCAGCCGCTCAGCGCCGTGCGCGACGCGGCAACGGCATCGCCGAGCACACGAACCGACGCGCTCTGTGGGCCCACGCTGATGCGCTCGGGGGACAGGGCGATGGCGTCGTCGGCCTCTGCCGTCGCCTCGGCTTCGGCCTCGCTGCCGGCGCCGCGAAAGTCGACCGTGCCGTGGAAGCGCGCACGTTCGCGATCCTGCTTGTCGTTCCGGCGCTGGATGGGCCCGAAGTGATGGACCGTCGCGGTCGAGGCGACCGAGGAGGCGCTGGTGCGCGCGGTCGAGGCCAGCCCGCCCGCGCCCGCGCCGCCGGCAGCGATGCTTCCGACGGCAGCCGCGTTGTTGCCGACGGCCGTCTCGACCTCCGCTTCCGCTTCCGCCTCGGCCTCGGCCTCGGCGTCACCGGTGCCCGTGCCGACGACGTTGGAGTCGAGAACGCCCTCGAGGGCAAAGGTGCCGGCCGGAGCGGAGCTCGGCATCGCCGTGAAGATCGCCGGTACCGCTTCGGTCACGGTCGAGGTCGAGGTCGACGTCGCGACCGACGCCTTGGCGTCCGCGGTCGCGAAGTCGCCGACCGTCGCGACCACGCCACCCCCCGTCACAGCCGCCGCGGCGGCGCCGTCGCCGACCTCCGCCTCGGCCTCGAGTTCCGCTTCCGCCACGACCTCGACCTCGCTCTCGAGCTGACGCACCGCGTCCGCCGGTACGGACGTGTCGCTGCCCGCGTTCGGCACGCCGTCGCCCGAACCGGACGCTGACGCGAACGCGAGACCGATGTCGGTGACACCCCAGCGCTCGCCCCGGTGGGGCTGCCTGAACTCGATCCGGTTGCGTCCGGGAGCTTGCATCGCGGCCGGAATGGCGAAAGTGTCGCCGTGATTGCGCGCTCGGTTCGCCCCGACGGACAAGGTGCCGATACGATGACCGTTCAGGAGTACCCGGACCTCGTGTTCGTCGTCGATGTCGAAGCCCGTGACCGACAGCTCGACATCACGGCCCGTGCCATGGAAGCGTACGATGACGCGATTGCGGGCGTTCCGGGCGCCGTCGAAGCGAAAGCCGTAGTGTCGCCCGTCGACGCTGCCTGGCTCGACGTCGATGCGAGCCACCCTGGCGTGCCCCCACGTTCTCGAATGGCGGGTGCGCGAACGCGGCGCGGCGTCTCCGGCGATCCAGGCCGGCGTCGGCAGGGTGGCCGCGATGCCGACGCGTGCCGGGGCGGTCGCGCCCATTCCGGCCCGGGCGGGAAGGGCACCGACACGCGACGTCGCGCTCCGATACCCGCCTCGACCGGCACTCCCGAGGTCCGAACCGGACACGCGGCTCGACGTCGAGGTGCCGAGTTCGATATCGGTCGCGTTCGCGGTCGCGACCGGTTGCGTCCGACCGTCCGAGAGCTCGAAAGTGCTCGCACCGACCGCGGCGGCGGCCGCCGCGGTGCCGGCCGAGGCAACGGCGCTGCCTGTCGCGACGCTCGCCTCGGCAGTCGCCTCGATCTCGGTCTCCGCCTCGGCGGACGCGCCGACCGCCACGGCGTCGACGCCCTCGGTGCTGCCGGGGTGTCGTCGGCTCGTGCCGCCGGAGCGTCCCTTCGTTATGTGCGGTCGTTGATTCCGCGGCCGTTCGGCCAGTGCTCGACGATTCACGTCAATCGAGAGGGAAGCCGAGGTCGCCGTCTGCGCCGTCGCGTTGTTGCCCGAGGCTGCCGCCGCGGCAGCCTGCGCGAGGGACGCGCCCGCAATGCCCTCGACAGCGCGGACCTCGACTTCGGACTCCGCTTCCGCCTCGGCCTCGGGCGTGTCGACGCTCCCCGCCTCCTGCGCGTGTGCCGCCGTCAGGCAGAGCGCCGAAAGAAAGAGAAAGAGAGTGCGAGCGAGCAGAGCCGTTCCTGTCATGACGAGCGTCTTCCGTGTTGAAGTTTCCGGGCGAGTCTAACGCCGGCCGGATCGCGCCACACGCTCATGGTCGAACTTGCGATTTCGTGGTTTCTTCCTGCGGACGCTCTCCGCCATCGCGATCGGCCAGCTTCCCGTGGGGGCGCGGCACCGACGCCGAATCGCAGGCGAAAAAAAGCCCGGACGCGCTGACACGCTCCGGGCCGGACCCTTCAGCGGTGCTGAAGCCTACCGGGTGGTGATGACCTTCATGACGAGCTCGTCGTCGACGCGGATCGGGCCGTCTTCCTTCGCGCCGAGGGTGTACTCGAAGACGCCGGTCTTCATGCCGCCGGCTTCGGCGTGGACCATCAGCATGAGCATTTCGCCGGAGCCGATCGGCTCCTGCAGGATGGCCGCGACGTCGATGTTCTCGCCACTGCGGAGCGGTGCGTAACCGACGACCGGGCCTGGCTTCATCGACGCGTCCGTGCGGTGCACGACGAGCCAGCCGTTCGCATCGGCCTTGACCATGCGAGCGCTCACGATGCCGTTGGCGACGCTCTGGTCGGTGGCCTCGACCATCTGGCCGGTCGAGTGGGCCGCACCGAAGGCGACGCTCGACGCCATGGCGAGGGCGGCGAACGAAAGGGTTACGGTCTTCTTCATGGTTCTCTTCCTGTGGGTAGACGAGAGTGGACGTTCGCCGACTGATACGCAGCCGGGTATGGAAAGGGACGCAAGACCAGCTTCCTGGCGGTGCTCGTCGAGACGCCGTCGTGCGTGCCGGCGAAAGACGCGTCCTGCGTGCGGGGGGCGACCGGCGCGGTGCGTGAACCGGCTCGCGTTCGATCATGGCGAAGGACAGCCGCCTGGTGTTCGCGAACGGCCTCGTCGGCGTGGGCCGTTCAAGTGATCGGATCGGGTGCCGCCAACGTCACGTGGACCACGCAAGAAGCGAGCCGTGGAAGAACACGACGCGTTCCCTTCGAATCAGCGTGGCGACGCTCGCAAGCCGGCTCCCTGACATCCGCCGCGACGCCGTTCTCGCTCTCGAGCGTGACCACGAGTTCGTCGCCGACGTCGCCCCCGAATCCGGGGGACGGCGCACGTTCAGTCCGGCATGAGCGGGATGTCGGTGTCCGCCGTGGCGCAGCCCGACGCGGTCAGCATCGCGTGGACTTGGCCCCTGTGGTGCGTGCCGTGGTTGAAGAAGTGGACCACCAGCGCCTGCTTCGGCTTGCAGATGCTCCTGTCCGCCGCGGTCGAGTACCAGGTGAGATCGCCGTCCAGCCAGCTCGGCTCGAGGCGTGCCGCCCAGTCCGAGATCACGCGATCCATCGCGGAACGCGCCGGGCAGTAGTCCGTCCAGCCGTCGGTTTCGTCGACGGACTCACGGATCGAGGCCGTGCGCGGCATGCCGGTCTCCGCGAAGCGGTGCATCCAGATGCGATCACCCCAGAGCAGGTGATTCAACGTTCCCTGTATCGACCCGAAGAATGCACCCCGTCCCGCCTGCCGGCCAGCGTGTTCGAGCGCATCGGCCGATGCCGTGACGTTGGCGTTTTGCCAGGCGGAATACCGGGCCATCATCCGGATGTAGTCGGTGTCTATCATCGTCCCTCACTCCGCCTCACGTGTCGTGGCCTTGCCGTTGCCGCCGCCGTTGTCCGCCCGCCGCAACAAGGTCTTGCCCACGGCGAGTCCGAGTCGACTGGTCTGTTTGAGACGCGCCCGCCACCCGCCACCTTCGGCCCCCCGTTCCACCCGTCGCCGATTGAACTGCGCGAGCGTGGCCTCGTCCGCCAGCGTCATGATCTCCGCCGCGATCGCGTCCACGTTGTAGGTGGGCGCGTCGCTGCCCGGCGGGGCCGCCAGGCAGACGGGTATGGAAGGCGTCTGCTCCCCGAGCCCGATCGCCGCGCGGGCACTGATCAGGGCGCGACGCATCGTCTCGCCTTTCCTGCGATCGCCGTGCAGGTCGTAGGGCGGTGCCCACTCGGCGCGCGGGGGCAGGCGGTCGACGTGGGTCAGTGCGAGCAGGACGGGGGGCATGCGGCGCTCGGGGTGGTCCTCGAACCAGGTATTCAGCGCGGCGTAGAGTTGTTCGTCGGGGGCGCGGGCGGGTTGGGTCGCCCGCACGGCCCAGAGGACGAGGTCGGCCTCGCGAGCGACGCGGGCGAGTTGTCGCACGCGCTCCGGATCGGCGTCGATGCCCGGCGTGTCGACGACGTGCAGGGCGGCGCCGTCCGGCGCGGACAGCACGTGCACGGTCGTGCGGTCGGTGGTGGGCAGGAGGTCCACCTCGGCCTCGAGGGTGTCGGCGAGGGCGTTGACGAGAGACGACTTCCCGGCGCTGACCTGACCGACGAGCACGACGCGGAGGGGCTCGGCGGCCTCGGGGCGGCGGGTCGCGTCGTCGCGGACGGCGCGGCTGCGGTAGCGGGCGAGTTCGCCGTCGGAGACCTTGAGGCGCCCGCTGTACAGATCGATCCCCACCTGCGCGATCTCCTGGAGAAGGAGACGCTTGAGGTCCTTCTGCAGGGAGGCGCCGGTCTCGTCGAGCACGCGGCTGGTGAACTGGTCGCGAAGCTCGCCCACCACGGCGCCCATGGGGTTGACCAGGCGGGCCACGCGGCGGCCGCGGTCGAGCCAGCGCACGCCGCGCTTGATCGCGTCGCCGCGCTCTCGGAGCGTCATCAGGGAGGCGACGGTGATGCGATCGGCGAAGGGCACGTGCTCACCGACCACGTGGCGGTAGCGTTCGCTCGCGGTCGAGATCACGAGCAGCGCCTCGGGCAACGTGAAGCGCATTCGGGCGTTGGCCCGGGGGCCGTGGTACTCGGCGGCCACGGCAGAGAGTTCATCGGCGGCGAGTTCGGGGAAGCGCTCCCAGTCGGGGTCGGCAACCAGCGTTCGCTCGATCGCGGCGCAGCGGCGCTGCCAGATCGCGCTGTCGCGTTCGGACCAGTCGGGGCGTTCGGCGAGTTGTTCGGGCAGGTCGTCCCCGGCGAGCGCGCCGGGCGCGTGGTCGCCGTCCGCGGCGAGTCTGGCCTGTTCCTCGTCGAAGGCACGTCGCGCCCGTCGGCGGGGGAGGTTCACGAACACCACGTAGCCGAGCAGGGTGAAGGCCAGCCAGCCGACGAGCAGCAGGAGCAGGTTGCCGTCCCGCCACAGCGCGACGAGCCCGAGCACCGCCAGACTCGCGAGCGGGATCACGACGACCAGCAGGAGGTACCAGAAGGCACCGACGGCGGCGTCGCCGAAGCGGGTGCGGTGCCTGCCGCCGGCGCGCTCGCCGCCGAGGCGCCGGGCCAGCGGGCCGAGGGGCGGGAGTTGCCCCGGAAGCCGCTTGCGGATGACCGCGGGGAGCTTGTCCGAGAGCTTCATCGATCGCCGCCCCGTGACACGTCGCGTTCTGCGGCTTCGGCGTTCGCCGGGCCGTTCCCGGCCAGGTCGGGCTTGTCCGGACCGCCCGCCCCGGCAGGGCTCGGCCGCTTCTCGTCGCGCGTCTCCTCGAAGGCGCGCTTGAATGCCTCACGGAGGTCGGCGGTCGCGACCGGCTCGCCGGCTACGCGCCGGAACAGGTAGAGGCAGGCGGCGCGCCCGAGGGCGTAGGTGCTCGCGAAACTGATGCTGGCTGCCGCTGCCGCGCCCGCCGTCTGGCCGTAGACGGGGATGAGCTTGGCGAGCTCGCGCCCCGTCAGGGACAGGAGGTAGCGGGCGAGGAAGCTGGTGCCGAGTACCGCCAGGAATTCCTTCGCGGTGCGCCGGTCCCAGGGCACGCCGTAGCGACCAGCGAGCGCGTGCAGCATCTTGCCTTGCACGCTGGGCACGGCCACCAGCCCGATCGCGGGAACGATGTCGACGGCGGCGGCGGCGCTCGCGTAGCCCAGTACCTCGCGGCGGCGCGCGCCGAAGGCGCGCTCTTCCTGTCCGTCGGCGGTGTGCACGGCGAGCGCGCGCTCCAGCTCCGGCACCAGATCGACCAGCGCGCCGCGTAGCGCGGACAGGCCGACGTCCGGGTCCGCGAACCCGTCGTCCGGGTCGGTGAAGTCGATCTCGACGGCGGGCACGTCGCGTCCGAGGCCCCCGGTGACGGCGCGGGCGTTGTGCGCGACGGCTCGCCGGCGGGCGGCGTCGTCCGGGACGCCGTGCAGGGCGGTGTGCACATGAAGGACGGCCAGGCCATCGGCGTCGCTGCCGAGCCGTTCCAGCGCCTTGACGATGGTCCCCTGAGAGGGGTCGTCGACGCGGGTGACGACGAGCAGCGCGTGGCTGGCCTTGCGGCAGGCGTCGAGATCCTCGTGCGGGTCGTACTGCGCCTCGCCGAGACCGCGCGTATCCAGAAAGCGCATGACCGGCTGCTCGGCCGGGTGGTCGTAGAGCGAGGCGGTAGCGGTGCAGGGCTCGAAGCCGTTGCCGATCTCCGCCCGCGAGTCGCCGGTCAGGCGCTGCACGATCGAGGTCTTGCCCGCGCCGGTCTTGCCCAGCAGCCACAGGGTCGGCACGCGCTCGCGCTGCTCGGCCAGCGCCGCCTCGAGTTCGGGGCCGATCTCGGGCAGCGCGATGCGGCGCAGCCAGCCACGGAAGATGGGCAGCAGCGTCACGACAGGGTCCGGGGCAGGGAACTGGGCACGGCGAGGTTCCTCGGTCGTGGTCGCGGCGGTGCCGCGCACGCCGGTCAGTATCGCCTGTCGCGCCAGACGATGGCGCGTGAGGGCGAAAGAGGGGCCTATACTGCCCGGCCCTTCCGCTTCGGGTGCCGCCTTCCCATGCGCGAACTGATCGAGCTCCAGAGCGGCCAGGTTGCCTTCATCAGTGGTCTGATGTCGGGCTTCTCGCTGTCGGTGGCAGCCCACGTGCTCCGCTACGGCGTGCGGAGCCGCATCGCGCAGCTGGTCTTCCTGCTGCTTCTCCTGTCCTCTCTGCTCTTCCTGCTGGCGCTCTACGTGGACGTGCGGCTCAACATCGAGCTCGCGGGCGTGGAGACGATCGGTGACGAGGCGGCCCGGCGCATCTCGCAGGTGCGGGTAATCGGCACGACGGGGGCCACGGTTGCCTTGTTCGTGTTCGTGGTGGCGATCGGTCTGCTCGGCTGGCTCGCGACGCCGCTGACCGGGGTGATCGGTTCCCTGCTCGCGGGTGGCGTCCTGTTCGGGCTGTGGCTCGTATGGACGCGGGTCGGGGACATCATGACGTTGCTCGGGACCGCCTGAACCGGGACGACTGGAGAGAACGACCGTGCTGCGCTTCTTCGAGACCCGCATTCCCGCCTTTCCGGAGGCCGCGCCCGGGCGCCCGCCCGAGGGGCTGGTGGCCTTTCTCTGGCACTACGCTCGCGACGGCTGGCGCTGGCTGTTGCTCATGTCCGGACTGACCGCCGTGATCTCGATCCTCGAGGTCAGCCTGTTCGGTTTCCTCGGCAACCTCGTCGACTGGCTCGGCACGCGCGACCCGGACACCTTTCTGGACGAGGAGGGCGGACGGCTCGCCTTCATGGGCCTGGTGATCCTCGTGCTGCTCCCGCTCGCGGGCTTCATCCAATCGCTGATCCTGCACCAGACGGTGCTGCCGAACTTCACCATGCGGGTGCGTTGGCAGGCGCACCGCTGGATGCTCGGGCAGAGCCACGCCTTCTTCCAGGACGAGTTCGCCGGGCGTGTGGCGACCAAGGTCATGCAGACCTCGCTCGCCATCCGCGACGCGGTGCTGAAGGTGCTCGACGTGCTCGTCTACGTCGGGGTGTACTTCATCGGGGCGATGCTGCTGATGGGCTCGCAGAGCGGCTGGCTGATGCTGCCCTTCGTGGTCTGGCTCATCGCCTACGTGGCCATGCTCCGTCACTTCCTGCCGCGCCTCAAGGCGATCTCCCGCCAGCAGGCCGACGCGCGTTCGGAGATGACCGGTCGGGTCGTCGACAGTTACACCAACATGGCCACGGTCAAGCTCTTCGCCCACACCGGCCACGAGGCGAACTACGCGCGCGACAGCATGAAGGGCTTCCTCGACACCGTGCACCCGCAGATGCGGCTGGTGACCTGGATGAATGTCGTGCTCGACTGGCTGAACGCCTTCCTGCTGTTCGCGGTGGGCGCGATCGGCATCCTCCTCTGGATCGACGGCACGACGGCGGTAGGAGCACTGGCTGTCGGCGTCGGTCTGGTGCTGCGCCTGCAGGGCATGTCCAACTGGATCATGTGGGAGCTGTCGGGCTTGTTCGAGAGCATCGGCATCATCTATGACGGGAAGTCGATGCTGTCGAAGCCGCGGTCGGTGCTCGATGCGAGCGACGCGGTCGATCTCGCCGTGGTGGAAGGGCGCATCGACTTCGAGGGCGTGCGCTTTCACTACGGCAAGGACACCGGCGTCATCGACCAGCTCACGGTGGCGATCCGCGGCGGCGAGAAGATCGGGCTGGTCGGGCGCTCGGGGGCCGGCAAGACGACGCTGACGAACCTGCTGCTTCGGCTCTACGACGTCGAGTCCGGTCGAGTGCTGGTCGACGGGCAGGACGTGCGCGACGTGCGCCAGGAATCGCTGCGGCGGCACATCGGCGTGGTCACCCAGGACACGTCTCTCCTGCACCGCTCCGTGTTCGAGAACATCGCCTACGGGCGGCGCGGGGCGAGCGAGGCGGACGTGGTCGCCGCGGCGAGGCGGGCGAAGGCGCACGACTTCATCCTCGATCTGGAGGACTCGGCCGGGCGACGCGGCTACGAGGCGCACGTCGGCGAGCGGGGGGTGAAGCTTTCGGGCGGGCAGCGCCAGCGTGTGGCTATCGCGCGGATGTTCCTGAAGGACGCCCCGATCCTCGTGCTCGACGAGGCCACCAGCGCGCTCGACAGCGAGGTCGAGGCGGTCATCCAGGAGAACCTCGCGGCGCTGATGGACGGCAAGACCGTCATCGCGATCGCCCACCGGCTCTCGACCATCGCGGCGATGGACCGGCTGCTCGTCATGGACGCCGGGCGCATCGTGGAGGAGGGCGACCACGCGACGTTGTCCGCGAGCGACGGGCTCTACGCACAGCTATGGTGGCGGCAGTCGGGCGGGTTTTCGGAGGCGTCGAACGTCCCCGACGTGGGGGTCGAGCGCGCGCCCGGCGCCGCGTGAGCCCGCCGGTGCCGCGGCTCGTGCGCGACGTGCCGGCCCGAGTGACGCTGGAAGCGTGTGGCTGGCGTGTTATAAAACGGACAGACGGTGCGATGGGCACCCGCTCCACCCGAAGACGAGACGACGAGCCATGAAGAACTTCCAGTCTGCCCGCGGCCGGCTCGGTGCCGGTACCTCCCTCGTGAGCGCCGCCATCGCGTTCGCGCTGAGCAGCGGCGGGCCCGTGCACGCCGCTGCCCACGCCGACTGCGGAATGGGCGATGTCGAGGGACGCATCAACATCCTCGGCAACGAGTTTCCGGCCCTTCAGGCGGTCATGGCCGCAGCGAAGGAATGTGCGCACGAAGGACTGGCGGTCGAGGACAACCTGAACAAGGAGCACAAGGACATCCAGGTGGCCGCGCTCACCGCGAACCCCTCCGAGTACACCGGCGCCTTCGTCGCGAACGGCACGCTGGTGCCGCTGATGAACGCCGATCTGGTGCGTCCGCTCAACGACCTCGTCGACCAGTTCGGCGACGGCATTTCCGATCGGCAGAAGATCGTCATCGACGGCAACGTCGTCGCGATCGCCTTCATGGCGAACGCCCAGCACCTCATGTACCGAAAGGACATGCTGGAGGACGCCGGCGTCGAGGCGCCGAAGAGCTACGAGGACGTGCTGGCCGCCGCCGAGAAGATGAAGGCGAACGGGGTCGAGTACCCGCTGACGGGCACCTACAAGTCGGGCTGGAACCTCGGCGAGGAATTCGTGAACATGTACATGGGCTACGGCGGCGATCTGTTCGTGGGCGGTTCGGCCGAGCCGAACCTCGACAACGAGCTGGCGGTGAAGGCGCTCGACACCATGAAGTCGCTGACCGGCTACATGAACCCCGACTACCTCACCTACGACTCCACCGAAGCGGTCGCCGTGTACGAAGGTGGCAAGGCGGCCATCATGAACATGTGGGGATCGCGCGCGGGCGACGTCGTGGACGACGCCAACGCCGTCGAGGGCGTGGTGGAGAACACGGCCTTCGCCGCGGCACCGACCGTCGGCGGCGGCAGTGCGCCGGCCACGACGCTCTGGTGGGACGGCTTCGTCATTCCGAAGAACGTCTCGGATGCCGATGCAGAGGCCACGTTCCGGGCGCTCGCCCATGCACTCTCGGCCGACACGGCCAACGCCAACGCGGACGCCGCGGTCTGGCTGATCGACGACTACGAGCCGACGGCGACCGACGAGGGCGTGCTCGCCTCCGCGCAGGGCGGCGCCAAGCCCTATCCGATGCTCCCCTACATCGGACTCATGCACACGGCGCTCGGTGACGAGCTCGTCGAGTTCCTGCAAGGGTCGGAAGATGCCGAGAAGGCGCTGGCCGATGCGACCGCCTCCTACATCGCGGCGGCGAAGGAAGGCGGCTACCTCTGAGCTAGGCAAGCGACCGGCGGGCCGGGGACAGCGCGATGCCACACCGCACGTTCTGGATGTTCCTCGCCCCGTCGGCGGCGGCGATGCTGTTGTTCATCGCCCTGCCCATCGTCTCGGTGATCGTGCAGTCGCTGTACATCGAGAACGAGAAGGTACTGATCACGATCGAATCCTGCGGCCCGTTCGGGTGTACCGAGGACGTCAAGGTCGACGAGGTCGCGACCGCGCAGCTTCTCGAGGAGCGCCCGCTCGGGCGCTTCAACGGCTTCGGCACCTACACCAACCGCAACCACCTCGCGTTCGACGAACTGGGCGCAGCCTGGCGTACGCGCGACAGCCTCGCCGATTTCAGCGGCGAGGTCATGAACCTGCCGTTCTACAAGGCCCTGGCGTTCACGCTCACCTACACCTTCGCCACCACGCCGATCGTGCTGTTGCTCGGCTTCCTGCTGGCACTCGCGGTGAATACCCTGCACCGATGGTTGAAGGGGGTGGTCATCTTCGCGACGCTGCTGCCCTTCATCGTCACGCCGCTGATCGGCTCCCTGGTGCTGTTCTGGATGATCGATGCCGACGGCATCATCGGGTCGAGCCTGCAGTGGCTGTTCGACGACCCGTCGTTGAGCCTGAAGGCGTCCCCGACGCTCACGTGGATCACGCTGATCATCTACGGGATCTGGCACACGACGCCGTTCGCGTTCATCGTCTTCTACGCGGGTCTGCAGACCGTGCCGGGGGAGACGCTGGAGTCGGCGATGATCGACGGCGCGACGCGCTTCCAGCGAACGCTCTACGTCACGATTCCCTATCTGGCGCCGCTCGTGCTGTTCGTCGTGCTGATCCACCTGATGGATTCGTTCAAGGTCTTCGAGCCGATCGTCGGTTTCAGCGCGGAGGCCAACGCGACCTCGCTGTCGTGGGTCATCTACAACGATCTCTCCCAGGAGACGAAGCTGTTCGGTTCGGCCGCGGCGACGTCGATGCTGACCATCGCGGGCATCTGCCTGATACTGCTACCGGTGATGGTCCGCACGTGGCGGGACTTCCGTTCGTGATGCGCCGCCGAGCGGCGCGACGGCCCATACCGTCCGAGGAAAGCTCATGAGTGGCGTGCACCAGGACCCGGCGGCCAGACGCTCCACGCCGCTGATGATCTTGACGACGGTGTTCATCGTCGCCTGGGTGATCGTCGCGGCGTTCCCGTTCTTCTGGACGCTGTGGGGCTCGTTCAAGGTCCAGGCGGACTTCTTCTCCAAGAGCGACTGGACGAACGCCATCACGGGGGTGCGTACCGCGGCGCGCTACGGCGGCGAGTTCACCGGGGTGGCCTACGAGAAGGCGTGGTTCCAGGAGGGGTTCTGGCGGGCGGCCATCAATTCCCTGATCGTGACGGTCTGCGTGACCGTGATCTCGCTGACATTCGGCACGCTCGGCGGCTACGCGCTGGCCCGCTCGACCTACAAGTACGCCTTCGTGGTGCTGATCGTCGCACTGGTGTTCCGGGCGATGCCGCACATCACGCTGGTCTCGGGCTATCTGCTGCCGTTCTTCAAGCTGAACATCTGGGGCTACCTGCCGACCGCGATCATCGTGCTGGTCGCGATCAACCAGCCCTTCACGCTGTGGATGCTGCGCTCGTTCTTCCAGAACGTGCCGCGAGAACTCGACGAGAGCGCGATCGTCGACGGATGCACGCGGGTGCAGGCGTTCCGCTACGTGATCATGCCGGTGATGTGGCCGGGGGTGATCACGACCGGGCTCTTCAGCTTCCTGCTCGCCTACAACGACTTCGCCGTCACCGCGACCATCCTGTCGCAGCAGAACCAGACGATGGTCCCCAAGATCGCGAGCTTCCTCGGCACCACGCAGACCGAGGGTAACGTGATGTTCGCCGTGGCCTCGGTGGTCTCGGCGACCGCGCCGCTGTTCGTGCTGGTCATGGTCTTCCAGCGAAACATCGTGAGCGGTCTGACCGCGGGTGCCGTGAAGGGCTGACGGCGTCGGCGGACAGGGCCCCTCGGCAGGGACACCCGCGGTTCGACGGCCGGTGGTTCGCCGACGATCAGACGTGACGCGGCAATCCGATCGTGAACGCCGATCCCTCACCAAGCGCCGAATCCAGCGTGATGACACCGCCGTGATTGCCGGCGATACGACGGCAGATGGCGAGACCGACTCCGCTGCCCACAGCATCGGTCGGATTCAGTTGGGCGAACAATCCGAAGATGCGCTCATGGTGGGCGGGCGCGATGCCCATGCCGTTGTCTCGCACGACGATCGCGATCCTGTCCGGTGATTCGCTCGCCGACACCTCGATGCGCAGCGGCACGTCGTCGCGTCGGTAGCGTGTCGCGTTGGCGACGAGATTCTGCAACAGCATGCGGAGCTGTTCTGGGTGCCCCTGTACCGACGGCAGCGCGCCGACCGTGAGTTCGGCGCCGGCCGTCGCCAGATCGCCCCGAAGGTCTTCTCGCACCGCCGCCATCGTCGCATCCAGATCGACGGTCTCGGGGGCGGCGACATCCCCGGTGAAGCCCGCGTAGTCCAGGACGCCATCGATCAGGGCGGTCGCGCGTTTCACCGTCCTCAGCCCGAGCGCGACGAGCTCTTCACGTTCGCCGGCCGGCGTGAGCTCGTGGACCGCCTCGCTCAGGAGTCCGTGCAGCGTGATCATCGGCGCGCGGAGATCGTGAGAGATCGCGAAGGTGAACGCCGACTGCTCGGCGCGCAGACTTTCGCTGGTTCGTTGCATCGCCTTGAGTCGGATCGCATCCGTGACGCAGGCGGCGAGGCGCTCGAGTGTCTCTACGTCCGCATCGGTCCAGGCATGCGGCGAGGTGTCGATCGCGCACAGCGAGCCGAGCGGCCGGCCGTCGGGATGGTGGAAAGGGGCGCCGAGATACGCGATCACGCCGAGCTCCCCGACGGCCGGGTTGTCGCGCACCCGAGGGGTCGTTCTCGCGTCCTCGATGACCAGCGGCGCATCGTCCTCGACGACGTGTCGGCAGAACGAGTGTGACAGCGGGGTCGCCCCGGCCGTATCCAAGGGTTCCGGCAGGCCGAGCTGACTCTTGAAGAATTGCCGGTCGTGGGCGAAGTCCACGACAGTGACCAGCGCCACCGGCGTGCCGAACAGGCGGGAGGCGAGATGTACCAGGTTGTCGAAGGCCGGTTCGGGCGGCGCATCGACGAGTTCGAGCTCACGGAGGCCGAGCGATACCACTGGCAAGTCGTAGGACATGGCTTGGTGTCGTGGCGGCGAAGACAGCGTTGCCGGTAGATCGTTCGAGCGAGCTGTTGCGTGATCATACGCCCTGTTGCAACGGGGACGCATCTGACGTTCGCTCGGCCCGAGGCCCTTCCGGCATCCGTCCGGGACGCCCGTTCTGCAAATCTGTCACTGTCCGGGCTTGCGGTTCACCACCTGCCGACGCACTGGTATGGTGCGCCGGGAATCGTCGATGATTCCCGGCTGCTCGTGCGGGTGCCGGAACGAGGTTGGACGGAGAACGGCTCATGAACGACAAGCACACACGCACGCTGGGTATCTTCGCGGTGGTGTTCTTCCTGCTGACGTGGCTTTCCGGGGGCGGTTTCTTCGGGTCGATCTTCTCGACGGTGGTGGCCACGATCGTGGTGCATTTCGTCCTGCGCTGGCTCGACGCCAAGAAGCTGAAGCAGCCGCCTTCCTGACGAAGGGCGCCTGCCCTCCCGGGGAACGCGGTTCGACAACGACGAGAAGCGGCTGGCGTCTTTCAGGGCGCCTGCCCTCCCGGGGACCGCGGAAGGGGAAGGGGAAGGGGACGGCGAAAGCACGGGATCGGCACGGTCGCGAAACGAAGTGGACTTGAGTGTCCAGTCTCGTTGACAGGTGTTTTTTCATACCGTAATGTATTTTCGACCGTGCCGTCATGGACAGGCACTCGTGAACGGAAATCGATCCTGCGGTGCGCTCATGCGAGTGCTCCGCAGCGCTCCCCACCCTGGAGATCCTCCCTGAGATGAAGATCCGCAAAACCCTGCTCGCTGCCAGCGTCGGCGCCCTGCTCACCGGCGCCGGCCCGGCTTCCGCCGTCGACCTCGAGGTCACCCACTGGTGGACCTCCGGCGGCGAGGCGGCCGCCGTTGCCGAGCTGGCCAAGGCGTTCGACGCGACAGGCAACAAGTGGGTCGACGGGGCCATCGCGGGCTCGGGTGGCGTCGCCACGCCGATCATGATCAGCCGCATCACCGGCGGCGACCCGATGGGCGCGACGCAGTTCAACCACGGGCGCCAGGCCGAGGAGCTGGTCGAGGCGGGGTTCATGCAGGACCTGACCGAGGTGGCCGAGAAGGAAGGCTGGGCGGAGCTCGTCAACCCGAGTTCCCTGCTCGACAGCTGCACGCTCGACGGCAAGATCTACTGCGTGCCGGTCAACATCCATTCCTGGCAGTGGCTGTGGCTGAGCCGCAAGACTTACGAGGATGCCGGGCTCGCCGTGCCGACGAACTGGGACGAGTTCGTCGAGAGCGCGCCGGCGCTTCGCGAGGCGGGCAAGATCCCGCTCGCGATGGGCGGGCAGCCCTGGCAGTCGAACGGCGCCTTCGGCGTCATGTCGGTCGCGCTCGCCGGACTCGACATCTGGCGCGAGGTCAACATCGAGAAGAACGAGGACGCGGTGCGCGGGCCGGAGATGACGGCGGTGTTCGCGGCCGCGGCCAACGCGCGCGACTTCTCGAAGGGCTCGAACGTGCAGGACTGGAACCAGGCCACCAACCTCGTCATCACCGACCAGGCCGGCGGCCAGATCATGGGCGACTGGGCGCAGGGCGAGTTCTCGGTGGCGGGCGAGGTGGCGGGTGTCGACTACGAGTGCCTCCCGGGGCTCGGGGTCAACGAGGTCATCTCGACCGGTGGCGACGCGTTCTACTTCCCCAAGCTCGACAGCGAGGAGGAGACCGCGGCGCAGCTCGAGCTCGCCTCCCTCCTGATGAGCAAGGAAGTGCAGGTGGCCTTCAACCTCAAGAAGGGGTCGCTGCCGGTCCGCGGTGACGTCGATCTGGCCACCGCGAACGACTGCATGAAGAAGGGTCTCGCGATCCTCGCCGACGGCGACATCCTGCCCGACGGCACGCAGGTGCTCTCACCGGACACCATCGCCCAGCTCGAGGAAGTGCTGTCGGAGTTCTGGGCCGATGACTCGGTCACCGCGGCCGATGCCCAGGAACGCTTCGCCTCGATCATCGAAGACGCCGACTGAGCGCCGCGCGTGCGGAACGTTTTCGGCAAGGTCGGCGCCGAACGTCGGGAGGTCGCCCTCGCGGGCGGCCTCGTCGTGTCGTCGTGAGTGCCGCGAGCGCCGCGAGCGAGCGTTCCACGCGGCGCGGACCGTTTCGGAACCTGAGCGCCAAGATCGCCGCGATCCCGATGATCCTGACGGCGGTCGTGATCTTCGCCGGCGGCACGCTCTGGACGATCTTCTATTCCTTCACCGGCTCGCGGATGCTGCCGAAGGAGAATTTCGTCGGGCTCGCCCAGTACGAACGGCTCTGGGGATCGAACAAGTGGCTCATCGCGATCGAGAACCTGGCGATCTTCGGGGTCTGCTCCCTGATCTTCTCCCTGGTCATCGGCTTCGTGCTCGCCGCGCTCCTCGACCAGAAGATCCGCTTCGAGGATGTCTTCCGCACCATCTTCCTCTACCCGTTCGCGCTGTCGTTCATCGTCACCGGGCTCGTCTGGCAGTGGATCCTGAACCCTCAGTACGGGATCGAGGGCGTGGTCCGTGCGCTCGGCTGGACGAGCTTCACGTTCGACCCGCTCTACGACGCCGACATCGTCATCATCGGTCTGCTGATCGCGGGCCTCTGGCAGGGCACGGGGTTCGTCATGTGCCTGATGCTCGCGGGCCTTCGCGGCATCGACGACGACATCTGGAAGGCGGCGCGCATCGACGGCATCCCGATGTGGAAGACCTACCTGCTCGTGGTCATCCCCATGATGCGCCCGGTGTTCATCACCACACTCGTGATCATCGCCGCGGGAATCATCAAGGTCTATGACCTGGTGGTCGCGCTGACCAGCGGCGGTCCCGGCATCGCCTCTCAGGTGCCGGCCATGTACGTCTACACGAACATGTTCCAGGCGCAGAACCTCGGACAGGGGCTCGCCGCGTCCACGATGATGCTGCTCTCCGTGCTGATCGTGCTGATCCCGTGGGCCTATCTCGAGTTCGGGGGAAGGAAGCATGGCTGAGTCCACGGTCGGCGCGCTGCCCACGGCCGTCGCGACCGACCCCCACGGTCCCCGTGGAGCGCGCCCGCGGCCCGTCTTCTCGCGGCGTAACATCTTCCTCTACGGCACGTTGTTGCTGGTCGCCGTCTACTACGCGCTGCCGCTCTACGTGATGGTGGTGACGTCGCTCAAGGGCATGCCCGAGATCCGTCTCGGCAACATCTTCTCGCCGCCGGTGGAGGTGACGTTCCAGCCCTGGGTCAAGGCGTGGTCGGAGGCCTGCACCGGGCTCAACTGCGACGGGCTCCAGCGGGGGTTCTGGAACTCGGTGATCATCACCGTGCCCTCGGTCGTGATCTCGATCGCGATCGCGTCGGTCAATGGCTACGCGCTGGCGAACTGGCGCTTCAAGGGCGCGAACGTGTTCTTCACGATCCTGATCTTCGGGGCGTTCATTCCCTACCAGGTGCTGCTCTACCCGATGGTGATACTGCTGCGGGAGCTCGGGCTCTACGGCTCGCTGTGGGGGTTGGTGCTCGTGCACACGATCTTCGGCATGCCGATCCTGACGCTTCTGTTCCGCAACTACTTCAGCTCCATTCCCGAGGAGTTGTTCAAGGCGGCGCGGGTGGACGGGGCGGGCTTCTGGGGCATCTTCCTGCAGATCATGGTGCCGATGAGCCTGCCGATATTCGTGGTCGCGATGATCCTGCAGATCACCGGCATCTGGAACGACTTCCTGTTCGGCGTCATCTACACCAAGCCCGCGAACTACCCGATGACGGTGCAGCTGAACAACATCGTCAACTCGGTGCAGGGCGTGAAGGAATACAACGTCAACATGGCGGCCACGATCCTGACAGGGCTGGTGCCGCTGATCGTCTACTTCGCCTCGGGCAAGCTGTTCGTTCGCGGCATCGCCGCAGGAGCCGTCAAGGGATGAGCGTCGCCACGCAAGAGCGCGCCGAGAGCAGCGTCTCGATCCGCGATCTCTCGCTCTCCTTCGGCGCGACGCGGGTGCTCGAGTCGCTCGATCTCGAGATCGGCGCGGGCGAGTTCCTGGTGCTGCTCGGCTCGTCCGGCTGCGGCAAGTCGACGCTGCTCAACTGCATCGCCGGCCTGCTCGACGTGAGCGAGGGGCAGATCTTCATCAAGGGCAAGAACGTCACCTGGGAGGAGCCGAAGGATCGTGGCATCGGCATGGTGTTCCAGTCCTACGCCCTGTACCCGCAGATGACCGTGCGCGGCAACCTCTCGTTCGGCCTGAAGCACGCCAAGCTCCCGAAGGCGCAGATCGCCGAGCGGGTGGCGCGGGCGGCCAGCGTGCTGCAGATGGAAGCGCTGCTCGATCGCAAGCCTGCGCAGCTCTCCGGCGGTCAGCGTCAGCGGGTCGCGATCGGGCGGGCGCTGGTGCGCGATGTCGACGTGTTCCTGTTCGACGAGCCGCTCTCGAACCTCGACGCCAAGCTGCGCGCCGAGCTTCGCGTCGAGATCAAGCGCCTGCACCAGACGCTCGCCAACACGATGATCTACGTCACCCACGATCAGGTCGAAGCCATGACGCTTGCCGATCGCATCGCGATCATGAAGGCGGGCAGCGTGCAGCAGCTCGGCTCGCCGAAGGACATCTACAACCGGCCGGTGAACCGCTACGTGGCCGCCTTCATCGGCTCCCCGAGCATGAACTTCCTGCCCGGGCAGCTAATCGAGCAGGACGGGCAGGCGCACTTTCGCGGCGAGGGGTTCGAGGCCTCGCTCGCGGGCTATCCGTTCGATGGTGCCGGGCGGGATGGGGAAGCCGGCCGCCCCGTCGAGCTGGGCATTCGCCCCGAGCACGTGCTCACCGGGGCGGACATCGAGGGCGCGCCGCTGGTCGTCGAGGTCGTTGTCGACGTGGTCGAGCCGATGGGGTCGGACACGCAGATCTGGTCGAGCCTCGGCGGTCAGGAATTCCGATTCCGGGTGGACGGGCAGAGCGAGATCCGGCCCGGCGATCGCGTGCCCATCGGGCTCGACGCCGCCCGTGCGAACGTGTTCGACGTGGCCACCGGGCTGCGACTCTAGCCGTATCTCCCCCTGTCCCTACCTCTGTCTCTACCCCTGTCTCTACCCCTGTCTCTACCCCTGTCTCTTCGAGAACTTCCGAACGATGAACGGATTGTCCTTCCAGCTCTACAGCGCCCGTGATCACGGTCCGTGGACGGCGGTGTTCGAACGCATCGCGGCGCTCGGCTACACGGGCGTCGAGGGGTACGCGGCGCTCTACGACGACCCTGAGGCGCTCGCGCGCGAGCTCGCCGCCTTCTCGCTCGCGATGCCCACCGCGCATCTTGCCGTCGAAGCGCTGGAGGACGAGCCCGAGCGCGCCTTCGCCACGGCGCGGACGCTGGGCGTGACGACGATCTTCGCACCCTATCTGGCGCCCGACGCGCGACCGTCCACGCTCGACGACTGGCGAGCCTTCGCCGCGCGACTGCGGCGCATCGGCGAGCGCGTGAACGGTGAGGGCTTCGGCTTCGGCTGGCACAACCACGACTTCGAACTCCGGCCACTGGCCGATGGCACCGTGCCGCTCGACGTCGTTCTCGATGGGGCGCCCGAGATCGACTGGGAGGCGGATCTCGCCTGGATCGTGCGTGCAGACGCCGATCCGCTCGCCTGGGTGACGGCGCGGGCCGAGCGCATCACCGCCGTTCATCTGAAGGACGTCGCGGCCGACGACTCGCCTACCACGCCCGATGAAGAGGGCTGGGCCGATCCGGGGCACGGTTCGATGGACTGGGCCGCGCTGCTCGCCGCGCTGCGTTCGTCGGAGCGGCCGCGCCACTGGATCGTCGAGCACGATGCGCCGAGCGATCTCGACCGCTTCGCGCGTCGGGCAATGGCGTCCTGGCGTGGCTGGACGGAAGACGGAGAGGGTGCGTCGGCATGAGCGGCGATACCACGCTCGGCATCGGCGTCGTCGGTTGCGGCAACATCGCCGAGAGCTACCTCGCGCTCGCGCCGATGTTCCGTGGCATCGAAATGCGGCTCTGCGCGGACATCGATCCCTCGGCCGCGGAGGCGCGCGCCGCCGCGTTCGACGTGCGAGCGGTGACGGTCGACGAGCTGCTGGCGAGCGAGGAGATCGACATCGTGCTGAACCTCACCGTGCCGGCCGCCCATGTCGGCGTGTCGCGCCGGGCGCTCGAGGCCGGCAAGCACGTGTTCTCCGAGAAGCCCTTCGTGCTGTCCGTCGCCGAAGGGCACGAGCTGGCCGCGCTGGCGGCGGCACGCGGGCTGCGTGTCGGTTCGGCCCCGGACACGTTTCTCGGCGGCGCCCATCAGCGCGCGCGGGCGTTGATCGACGAGGGCGCGATCGGGCGGGTGACCAGCGGCACCTGCCATGTCATGAGCCGTGGCCTGGAGCACTGGCACCCGAACCCCGACTTCTTCTTCCTGCCCGGTGCGGGCCCGGTGCTGGACATCGGCCCGTACTACATCACCAACCTCGTGCAATTGCTCGGGCCGGTGACGCGCGTCGCCGCGATGTCGATGACACCGGCGAACGAGCGTGTGATCACGTCGGCACCTCGTGCCGGCGAGCGTATACCGGTCGAGACGCCGACGACGCTGCATGCCTTGCTCGAGTTCGATACCGGTGCGGTGGTGACCCTCGGGGCGAGCTGGGACGTGCGCCAGCACGCGCACGCCCCGATGGAGCTGTACGGGACCGAAGGCACGCTGCACGTCCCCGATCCGAACTACTTCGGCGGAGAGCTAGGCATCGCGGCCGCCGAGGAGGACGTGCCCGTTCCGCCGGCCGACTGGCCGGATGGCGCGACGCACCCGTTCGCCGTTCCGAACGAGCAGCGCCCGGAGGGGATGATGGCCAACTACCGGGCGGCCGGACTCGCCGACATGGCGAACGCGATCGGCGAGGGTCGCACGCATCGTTGCTCGCTCGAACTCGCCCTGCACGTCGTCGATGTCATGACGACGATCCTCGCCTCGGCCGACAGCCGTGCGTTCATCGATCTCGAGAGCCGCTGCGAGCGACCCGCCGCACTCGGGCCGGGGGCAGCCGGAGCCTTGCAGCGGTGAGCGCACGGTCGACACCGAGCCGCGTGACGAACCTGGCGCTCGACGACGGCTGGACGCTGAGCCGTGCCGGCGCTTCCGGTCCCGTGCTGCGAGGGGTGTTGCCCGACGCGGAGACGATCATGGCGCCGGAGGACGTCCCGTTCGCCGTACCAGGCGACGTGCACTCGGCGCTGCTCGACGCGAAGCTCATCCCCTCGCCCTACGCACGCGACAACGAGCTAGCGGTCGACTGGGTCGATCAGCAGGCGTGGGTGCTGACGCGCGCATTCGAGTGGACACCGGAGGACGATGCATCGGACGACGCGGGCGCGCGCACGACGCTGGTGCTCGATGGCGTCGACTGCATCGCGAGCGTGCACCTGAACGGCACGGTCGTCGGGTGCTGCGCGAACCGCTTCGTCCGTCAGGCCTTCGATGTCACCGACGCCCTAGTGGCGGGACCGAACACGCTCGCGCTGCATTTCGAGGTCGCGCGCGATGTCGCTTCCCGCGCCGCCGATGACTTCCCGTTCGAGCTGCCGTGGCTGTCGTGGAACTGCCGCGTGCCGCACGTGAACCATCTACGGAAGACGGCCTGCCACGCGGGCTGGGACTGGAACATCTGCCTGATGCCGATCGGCGTCCACGGCGGCGTTCGGCTCGAGCGGCGAACGCGGGTCCGTATCGATGATCTCGCCGTCCGTCAGCACTTCGCGGGGGACGAGGTCACGGTCTCGCTGGACATCGGCGTCGATGTTCACGTGCCGGGCGAGGTGGCGTGTCGGGCGACGCTCGCCGGTGTCGAGGTCGAGTCGCGCGTCATGCTCTACCCGGGGGCGACGTCCATCGCGCTCGAGCTCGTGCTCGCCGGGCCTGCGCTGTGGTGGCCGGTCGGGAGCGGCGCGCAGACGCGCCACACGCTGGTGGTCGAGGTGGACGGCGAGCGGCGAGAGCATCGGCTCGGACTGCGCCAGACGCGGATTCGGCGCGAGCCGGACGCGGACGGGGTGGGCTCGGGGTTCGCGATCGAGATCAACGGGCGCACGATCTTCATGCGTGGCGCGAACTGGATACCGGCGGATGCCCTGCCGGCACGTGCGACGCCTGCGGCGACGCGGGAGCTGCTCGAGTCGGCCGTGGGCGCGCACATGAACATGCTGCGCGTCTGGGGAGGTGGCCAGTACGAGGCGGACTGGTTTCACGAGCTCTGCGACGAGCTCGGCATCCTCGTCTGGCAGGACTTCATGTTCAGTTGCAACCACTACCCGGCGGCGAACCCGACGTGGCTCGATTCCGTGCGCGTCGAGGCGCGGCAGCAGGTGCGTCGGCTGTCGCGCTTCGCCTCGCTCGCGCTCTGGTGCGGGGACAACGAGCTGGTCGGCGCGCTCGACTGGTGGGCGTCGACGCGCGCGAACCGCGACCGCTACCTCGCCAACTACGTGCGCCTGAACGCCGTCCTCGAGGACGCGGTACGCCGCGACAGCCCGGACGTGCCCTGGTGGCCGAGTTCGCCCGCCAAGGGACCGCTCGACTACGGCGACGGCTGGAAGAACGACGCGGCGGGCGACATGCACTTCTGGGACGTCTGGCACGAGGCGAAGCCGTTCACCGCCTACCACGGCGTACGGCCGCGCTTCTGTTCGGAGTTCGGGTTCCAGTCGCTGCCCTCGATGCCCGTCGTCGAAACCTTCGCGAGGCCTGCCGAGCGGAACGTCTCCTCGGCGGTCATGGACGTTCACCAGCGGAACGTGGGCGGCAACGCGCGCATCGTCGAGACGCTGGTGCGGCACTTCCGCTTCCCCGACTCGTTCGAGCGGACGGTGTTTCTCTCCCAGGTGCAGCAGGCCATGGCGATCCGTACGGCGGTCGAGTACTGGCGCAGTCTGAAGCCGCGCTGCATGGGTGCGCTCTACTGGCAGCTCAACGACACCTGGCCGGTCGCCTCCTGGTCCTCGCTCGAGTACGGGGGCGGCTGGAAGCTGCTCCACTACGCCGCGCGCCGCTTCTTCGCCCCCGTCACGGTCGCGATCGTGCCGGAGGACGCCCTGCGCGACGCCGTCGCCGGTAGCTCGGCCGGGGACACCTCGGATGCCGCGGCGCAGGCGCTGTCCGCCGAGCGGGACGCGCCACTACCCGAACGGCTCGTCGTCCGGGCCGTCAACGACACGAGTGCGGCCGTGAAGCTCGACGTGACGCTTCGCATCGTCGGCGTCCTCGACGGTCATGTCCATGCGGCGTGGGACGACACCCTCGACGTCGGCACCGACGACGCCGTCGACGGTCGGCGGCTGGCGACGAGCGACGTCCCGGACGACTGCTTCCTGCAGGTGCGCTGGCGCGCCGCGAGCGCGGTGGACGGCGGGCCGGCGAGCGCTTTCGAGGAAGCTGGCGAGAGCGAGTTCTGGCCCGTGCCCTACAAGCGCTTCGACCTCGGAACGCCGTCGATCGACTGCCGTGTCGTCGACGGCAGTCCAGACGGCGACGACACGGTGATCGAACTGGTGGCCGATCGGCCGGCCTTTCACGTCACCGTCGAGCTCGGCGGTCGACGCGTCTGGTCCGACAACGGGGTCACCCTGCTGCCCGGCGAGCCGAGACGCCTGAGCGTGCGACGGATGCTGGCGCACTCGGCGGTACCGCACGTCGCGCCGCTCGGCATCGAGACGCTCTGAACCACCGGCGCCGGTTCAGTGCTTCTGCTTCCTGACCCAGGCGACGTGCCTGGCGACGGCCGGGTCGGCGATCAGCGCTTCGAGCGTGTTCAGGTCGCGGCCGAGCGTCATCTCGTCGTGCAGCCGGTGCAGGCCCTGGTGGCAGCGACTGCAGACGTCGATGCCGCGCTGCAGGGCGTCGCGGTCGTGCGTCCTTCGAAAGCGCGTGCGGCGATGCATCTTGCGCGGAATCAGGTGATGGAAGGTGAGTGCGATCGCTCGTCCGCAGAGCGCGCAGGGGCCGTGCTTCAGACGTCCGCTCACGCCGCGTCGTCGGCGGCCGCGTCCGCGCTGCCGTGCGCGGCAACGCGCGTGTCCGGTCCGGTCGTGCCGTCGGCGTGGCCCCGGCGTTTCCGATCGCTCCGTCGCGCCCGGTGGGCCGCCGGGCGTCGGTGTTCGGCAGTGCTGCGCTCACTCATGATGCAGGAGTGTAGCAAGGGGGCGTCGCCCGATCGGAGCACCCACCCGCGAGCGACGTGCGGTCAAATTTACCGCCCCCGAGGCAGCCGGCCCGACAGCGTTCCACTGCCGCTAAGCTCGACGGAAAGGTCATCGGAGGTTCTGGTCATGAAGGCACTGCTGTTCGGTTCGATCGGCGTGATCGTCGACTCGTCGAGGCTCCAGTTCGAGGCCTACAACGGGGCGTTCGACGAGGAAGGGCTCGACTGGCACTGGGACGAGAAGACCTATCGCGCCATGCTGATCATCGCCGGCGGTCGTGCCCGCATCCGTCACTACGCCGAGGCGCAGGGGGTGCCCGTGCCGACGGACGAGATGATCATCCGGGTACACCAGCGCAAGACGGCTCTCTTCGAGCAGATGCTCGCCGACGGCAAGGGTGTCGCGCGACCCGGTGTCGCACGCTTGATGGACGCCGCGCACGAGCGCGGCATGAAACTCGGCTTCGTCACCACGACGGAACGCTCGAACGTGGAGATGACGGTCAAGGCCGCCGGCATCGAGATCAGCGACTTCGATGTCTTCACCTATCGAGGCACCGTCGAGAAGGCCAAGCCCGACCCTGCTTGCTATCGATTGGCGCTCGAGAAGCTCGGCGTCGAGCCTGGCGAGGCCGTGGCGATCGAGGACACCGAAGTCTGTCTTCCCTCCGCGCTGGACGCGGGGCTGGCCGTCGTGGCGACCCCCAATGCCTTTGCCGACGGTCAGGACTTCTCCCGCGCGACGGTCGTGGTCGACCATCTGGGCGACGAGCGACGAGCGGCGCGCACCCTGGCAGGCCACGACATCGTGCGCGCAGGCGCGGTCACCCTCGACACGCTCGGCGAGCTGCTCGAACGCGTCGACGGCAGGCCCGAGCCGGCGCTGGCTTCCTGAACGAGGCGAGCGCCAGGCTGGACCGGGCGGCGATCGAGCGCGGCGCGGAGGCACTGGCCGCGCGGGAGCCGGTGTTCGCCGCGATCAACCGCGACTGCGGTCCGCCGCCGCTGTGGCAGCGACCCCAGTCGCTGCGCACCCTCGTGCATGTCGTGCTCGAGCAGAAGGTGTCGCTGGTCAGTGCGCTTGCCGTCATGGAGCGGGTCACGGCCCTGTGCCCGACCTTCGAGCCGGCCCGGTTTCTCGCCGTGCCGGAAGACGCGCTGCGCGCGGCGGGTGTCAGCGAGCGCAAGGTCGGCTACTGCCGTGCGCTGGCGTCCGCGATGGTCGACGGCTCTCTGTCGCTGCCCGCGCTTCGCCGAATGGACGACGCCGGCGTCATCGAACGCCTGACTGCCGTGCGCGGGATCGGCCCCTGGACCGCCGGCGTCTACCTGACGATGGCGCTCTGCCGTCAGGACGCCTGGCCGCGCGGCGACCGAGCGCTCGCCGTCGGCGTCGCCGAGCGCTGGTCGCTCGCGGACGTGCCCGACTACCCGACGCTGGATCGCATGGCCGACGCCTGGCGTCCCTGGCGCGGTGTCGCCTCCCGCTTGATCTGGCACGCCTACCTCGAGCGTCGTCAGATCGCGCGTTCGCCGATCGCGCGCGAGACGTGCTCGGCGAAGCGCTCGGCAGGCACGTAGCCGACCACGCGCGCACCGGGTAGCTCCTGCCCGTCGGAGTCGTAGAAGATGATGCCGGGCGGCCCGTAGAGTCCGAACTGATCGAGCAGCGCCTGGTCGGCGGCGTCGTTCGCGGTGACGTCCGCCTGCACCACGAGCGCGTGACCCAGCGCCGCCTGCACGGCGGCGTCGGTGAACGTGTACGCCTCCATCTCCTTGCAGCTGATGCACCAGTCGGCGTAGAAGTCGAGCATGACCGGACGTCCCGCGGCGCTCGCTTCGGCCACGGCGGCGGCGAGCCCTTCGGGGCCCTTGACGAGGCGAAAGGCGAGCGCGTGGTCCTCGGCGGCGACGCCCGTGGCGCCGCCGTCGCCGCCGGGCCGGGCGGCCAGTGCACCGAGCGGCGTGGTGTAGCTGCCGCCGCCCGCGAACGCGCCGACGAGCAGGGCGAGTCCGTACACGGCGACGATCAGGCCCGCGCCCTTGCCGAAGCGTTGTCCGCCGCTGCTGTCGGCATCCAGCGTGTCGGTCGCGCCGAACAGCACGCCGCTCGCCAGGGCAAGCGCGCCGGCGAGACCCATCGTCACGTGGGTGGGCAGAAAGCGGGACAGCATGTAGATCGCCATGGCGAGCAGCACGACACCGAAAACCTGCTTGACGCGTTCCATCCAGACGCCCGCACGGGGCAGCAGGGTGCCGGCAGACAGGCCGACGAGCAGCAGCGGGATGCCCATGCCGAGCCCGAGCGAGAACAGGGCGACGCCGCCGATGGCCGCGTCCCCGGTGTCGGCGATGTAGATCAGCGCGCCCATCAGTGGCGCCGTCATGCAGGGCCCGACGATGAGCGTCGAGAGCAGCGCCATGACGACCACGCCGCCCACCTCGCCGCCCTTCTGCGAGTTCGACCAGTTCGTGAGCTTCGCCTGCAGGGCGAGCGGCAGTTGCAGCTCGAACAGCCCGAACATGGACAGCGACAGCAGCACGAACAACACGGCGATCGCCGACAGCACCCACGGATCCTGAAGGAGTGGCTGCACGTTGTAGCCGGTGAGCCCCACGATGACGCCGAGTGCCGCGTAGGCACTCGCCATCACGAGCACGTAGATCAGCGACAGGCGAAAGGCCCGACCGGTCGTCATGTCGTCGCCGCGCCCGACGATCAGACTCGAGAGGATCGGGATCATCGGCAGCACGCACGGCGTGAACGCGAGCAGCAGACCGAAGCCCACGAAGGCGAGGGCGTTGATCCAGAGGCCACGACTGCCGAGCAGTGCGGCCAGACGCCCCTGTTCGGATTGCAGCGGGACGGTCGACGCATTCGTCGTGGTCATGGCCGCATCGATGTCCGAGCCCGGAGCGGGCGAGGATCCGACCGGCGACGAGGGTTCGGCGACGGCCGCGGCCAGCGCACCGTCGCCGTCATCATCGAACACCACCTCGAGCAACGTGGTCTTCGGCGGGAAGCACACGCCGATGTCCGCGCACCCCTGCCAGGCGACCGCGAGGGTGGCGCGCGAGCCGGGCGTCGCCGGCGGGTCGATCGGCAACACGGCGAGCGCCTCGTCGCGCCAGATCTCGACGTCACCGAAGAACTCGTCGTGCTGGATGACGCCGGCGTCGAGCGCGGGCGTCGCGACGGCCGGCGCGTCGGCTGCGCCGCTGTCGTCGTCGAGCACGAAGCCGAGCTTGTCGCGGTACAGGTAGTAGTCGGGCTCGATGCGCCAGAGCACCTCGATCCGGTCCGGGGAAGCCTTCGTGACGACGGCGGTGTAGGCCTCCTCGGGGGAGAGCAGTTCGGGCTCGCCCGAGGCCGCACCGCCGAACAGATCGGCGAGCGCCGGCGCCGAGGGGTTGCCGTAGGGTGAGGGTGAGGCCGAAACCCGGTCGGACCGGCTGCTCGGCGAGCCGAGCGATGACGCGGGCGAAGCGCGGTGGGACGACGAACCGAGGGCGGCGGGGAGCGCGGAGTCGACCGGCGAACCGAGCGGGGCGGCGGAAGGCAAGTCGGCGGGGGGGGCGAGCGAAGCGGTCGGGGGCGCCGCCGGCAGCGACGCCTCGAGCCGGGTCGTCGTCGGCGGGTAGCAGAGGCCGATGTCGGCGCAGCCCTGCCAGGTGACGTCGAGCGTGATCGAGGTGCCAGCGCCCGCGCCGTTCAGCGGCAGCGCCACCGCCGGCGCGTCGCGGTAGGTCGCGCTCTCGCCGAAGAACTCGTCCTCGACGATGATCGCGTCCGGGAAGGCGGGGTCACCGAGGTCGACGCCCGCGCCGGGCTCGACCAGGGCGAAGGACATCCGGTCGCGGTAGAGGTAGTGCCCGTCCTCGATCGCGAAGGACACGGTCAGTGCATCCCGCGCCTCGGCGGTCAGGCTCGGGACGAAGGCCTCCTCGGCCCGCAGCGGCTCGCCGACGCGCGCGCGGCTGTCCGTGTCGTCACCGCCGGCCGCGAGGAGCGGCGGCGCGAGAGCCGTCAGCACGAGCGACAGCGCGACAGTCGGGCCGCGAAGGAGGGCAGGGCGCATCATGGGGTGGGCTCGCGACGGATGTCGGGAAGAGAACGTTGCAGTTTATCGGCCGATTGCACACGCGATCCACCGCGCGACGCCATACTGGCGCGCCCTTGTGGGAGGCGCTGTCGGGCGATAGGTTCCGGGAACGCCCCTGGAGCCGTCGATGCCCTACCTTCTCGTCCTGTTCATCGTGATGCCGATCGTCGAGATCGCCGTGCTGATCCAGGTCGGCGGTGCGCTCGGCCTGCTGCCCACGCTCGCGATCGTCATCCTGACGGCCATCATCGGGACACGCATGCTTCGCAGCCAGGGCCGCGCGACCTTCGAGCGCGCCCGACAGCGCATGGGCAGCGGCGAGATGCCGGCGAGCGAGATCGTCGAGGGCATGCTGCTGCTCGTCGGCGGTGTGCTGCTGTTGACCCCGGGCTTCGTGACCGACGCCTTCGGATTCCTCTGCCTCGTGCCGGCATCGCGCGCGTGGCTCGCCGCGCGGCTGTCTGCCCGCTCGATCGGCGTGGTGGTCGGCGGCATGGGCCCGGGGCGCGCGGGCGGCTCCGGTGGCGCGAGCGGTGGCGGGCCCGGTGACGCCGCCCCGTCCGGCGGCCGGATGCCGCCGGGCGGCGTGCCCGGTGCCGGCGCGGGCGTGCCGCCGCGGGGTCCCGTCGGAACCGCGCCGGGCCGCGCTGGACAGGCCTCCGGCGATGTCATCGAGGGCGATTTTCGGCGCCTGGACGATTGATGGCGAACGTTGCCATCGAGCAACGCGCGCGGGAGAACCGGCATTCGGAGGCGGGGCGGGGTTGATTTCGACGGGCCGATCGTTATCATTGGCACTCGTTCGGCGGGAGTGCTAACAGACGCCCGCCGGCGAAGCATCGACTCAACACCCACACGTTCCGGAGAAGTGACTGAATGAACATTCGCCCGTTGCATGACCGCGTGGTCGTCAAGCGCATGGAAGAAGAGCGTACGAGCGCAGGCGGCATCGTGATCCCCGATTCGGCCACCGAGAAGCCCGTCCGCGGCGAAGTCCTCTCGGTCGGCAAGGGCAAGATCGCCGAGAACGGCGATGTCCGCCCGCTCGACGTGAAGGCCGGTGACCAGGTCCTGTTCGGCAAGTACTCGGGCACCGAGATCAAGATCGACGGCGAGGAAGTGCTCGTCATGCGTGAGGACGACATCATGGGCATCTTCGAATAAGGCGTGCCGTTCGGGCCCCCGGGCCCATCCGCCTCCGAAGATCCCCGCCCGCCGCGGACCGCCGATCGGAAGCCTTCCGATCCCCGAGCCGGACGCGGTACATCACCCGATAAAAAGGAACCCGATTCATGAGTGCCAAAGAAGTCCGTTTTTCCGATTCCGCCCGCCAGCGCATGCTCAAGGGCGTCGACACCCTGGCGAACGCGGTCAAGGTGACGCTGGGCCCGAAGGGCCGCAACGTCGTTCTCGACAAGTCGTTCGGCGCGCCGACCGTCACCAAGGACGGCGTCTCTGTCGCCAAGGAAATCGAACTGGAGGACAAGTTCGAGAACATGGGCGCGCAGATGGTGAAGGAAGTCGCCTCCCAGACGTCCGACATCGCCGGTGACGGCACCACGACGGCCACCGTCCTCGCGCAGAGCATCGTCCGCGAAGGCCTCAAGTCGGTCGCAGCCGGCATGAACCCGATGGACCTCAAGCGCGGCATCGACAAGGCCGTCGCGGCGGCGACGGCCGAACTGGCCAACATGTCCAAGCCCTGCAACGACACCAAGGCGATCGCCCAGGTCGGCAGCATCTCGGCCAACAGCGATACCTCGATCGGCGAGATCATCGCCAACGCGATGGAGAAGGTCGGCAAGGAAGGCGTCATCACCGTCGAGGAAGGCAAGTCGCTCGACAACGAGCTCGATGTGGTAGAGGGCATGCAGTTCGACCGTGGCTACCTCTCCCCCTACTTCATCACGAACCAGGACGCGATGGCCGTCGAGCTCGAGGAGCCTTACGTCCTGCTCTTCGACAAGAAGATCTCCAACATTCGTGATCTTCTCCCGGCATTGGAAGCGGTCGCCAAGAGCGGCAAGCCGCTCCTGATCGTCGCCGAGGACATCGAAGGCGAAGCCCTCGCGACCCTCGTCGTCAACTCGATGCGCGGCATCATCAAGACGTGTGCCGTCAAGGCGCCGGGCTTCGGTGACCGTCGCAAGGCCATGCTGCAGGACATCGCGATCCTGACCGGCGGCCAGGTCATCTCCGAAGAGGTCGGCCTCTCGCTCGACAAGGTCACGCTGGAAGATCTCGGCACGGCCAAGCGCGTCACGATCGACAAGGACACCACCACCGTCGTCGACGGCGCCGGCGAGAAGGCCGAGATCGACGCTCGCGTGGACCAGATCCGCACGCAGATCGAGCAGGCCACCTCCGACTACGACAAGGAGAAGCTGCAGGAGCGCGTCGCGAAGCTGGCCGGCGGCGTCGCCGTCATCAAGGTCGGTGCCGCCACCGAAGTCGAGATGAAGGAGAAGAAGGACCGCGTCGACGACGCGCTGCACGCGACCCGTGCCGCCGTCGAGGAAGGTGTCGTGCCGGGCGGCGGCGTGGCACTGGTCCGTGCGATCAAGGCGATCGAGTCGGTCAAGGGCGACAACCACGAGCAGGATGTCGGCATCGGCATCGCCAAGCGCGCGATGGAGGAGCCGCTCCGCCAGATCGTCTCGAACGCCGGTGACGAGCCGTCGGTCGTCGTCTCCAAGGTTCGCGAGGGCAAGGACAACTACGGCTACAACGCCGCGTCGGGCGAGTACGGCGACATGATCGCCATGGGCATCCTGGACCCGACGAAGGTGACGCGGTACGCGCTTCAGAACGCCGCCTCCGTGGCGGGTCTGATGATCACCACCGAGGCGATGATCGCCGACGCGCCGAAGAAGGATGACGGTGGCGGCCATGGCGGTGGCATGCCGGACATGGGTGGCATGGGCGGCATGGGCGGCATGATGTAACGAATTGTCAGCCGTCCGGCGTCGTTCGCGGCGTCGGAAGCCCCGCAGGTCGCTGCGGCCGGGCCCACTGGCCCGCCTGCAGCGGCCCGATCGACCGAAGCCCCCGCCCTGTGCGGGGGTTTCGCGTTTCCGGGATCGTCGCAACGGGGTCAAGAGCGGGCGGGCGACGCCGCTAACGGTGTGCGAGCCGGCTCGAAACTCCGGCAGGGACCGCTCAGGCGGATCGGGTAGACACCTTTGGACTTCGGCACAATGACGAAGACGGTACTCGAGTCCAGGACAGCGCGCATGCTGGCCGGCTCGGTCCTGTTCGCCCTGCTGGCGGTGCAGCTGGTGTTCGTCGTGCCCGCCGTCGTGAACGATCATCGTGCCGCGGTGCTCGCGTTGCTGGACCTCGAGCGCACCCGCATGCAGGCGGCCCTCCTGTACAGCGCGAGCGAGGAGCTCCCCTCCCGGGAGGCGCTGATGGCCAAGCCGATCGTCTCGCTGACGCTGCGCGATGCCGGTGGGCGGGTCCTGCTGTCGCGCGGTGAGTCCGGAGCCGGCGACCGGGCCGGCCGTGCCCTGCCGTGGACCCGCGACGGGCGTCTCGTGCAGGCCGACTGGCGCCTGGCGACCGAGTCCGAACCGGTCACCGCGCACGTGCTGGTCGACGTCACCAGCGCCTTCGCCACGAGTTTCCAGACTGCCTCGAGCCTGATCGGCTTCGCGCTGCTCGCCAGTCTGGCGGGCTCCATCGTCGCCCTCCTCGGCGCCGCGCGCTACTACATCCGTCCGCTCGACGAGCTGGCCACGATCCTACGCGAGAGCCGCCTGGCCAGCGTGGGGAGCATTCCCGACTTCATCGAGTTTTCCGATTCGGAGGACCTCGCCGCGCTCGCGGACGAGTTCAACAGCCTGATCGATGCACAGAAGAAGGCGGCCAGGCAGATCAAGGTCAAGCAGCAGTACCTGGAGTTCGCCGCTCATCACGACACGCTGACCCACCTTCCGAACCGTCTGATGTTCGAGGACACGCTGAAGGCGACGGTGCGCGAAGCCGTCGCCGAGCAGCAGCAATTCGCGGTCTTCCTCGTCGATCTGGACAACTTCAAGTTCTTCAACGACCAGTACGGTCATCTGGTCGGCGACAAGATGGTCGCCGAGGTCGGCAACCGCCTGCGCACGATGATGCGCGACATCGATCTCGTCGCCCGCCTCGACGGCGACGAGTTCGTCGTCATCCAGAAGGACGTGCAGGATCGCTCCTCGGCCGAGGACGTCGCGAAACGCCTGATGGGCGTCGCCACGGCGCCGTACGAGTACCGCGGCTTCACCCTGAAGGCGGCGGTCTCGGTCGGCATCTCCTGCTTCCCGCTCGACGTGCACGTGGGGCAGGCGGAGGAGATTCTCGGCGAGGAGATCGTCAACAACGCCGCCGTGGCGCTGCAGGAGGCCAAGAGCAACGGCAAGAATCAGTACCAGCTTTTCAACGAGACGATGCGCAGCCGACTGACCGCGCGCATCCGACTGGAGCAGGATCTCAAGGCCGCGCTCGTCGAGGGACAGTTCGAGGTCTGGTACCAGCCCAAGATCAACATCCTGACCCGCGCCGTGACCGGTGCCGAGGCGCTGGTGCGCTGGCGTCATCCGGTCAACGGGCTGATCTCGCCGGAGATCTTCGTGCCGGTGGCCGAGGAAGCCGGCCTGATCATCGAACTCGGCGAGTGGATCCTCCGGACCGCCTGTCGACAGACGCACGAGCTTCATCAGGACGGGTGGCCGGGACTGAACGTCGCGGTGAACATCTCGGCCGTCCAGTTCACCGACGGCAACCTCCTGCCCATGGTCGCCAGGGCGCTCGCCGACACGAACCTCGCGCCCGAGTTGCTCGAGCTCGAGATCACCGAGAGCGCCGTGATGCACGATCCCGAGGAAGTGATCCTGTCCCTGCACGAGCTCAGCCGCTTCGGCATGCGCCTGGCGATCGACGACTTCGGCACGGGCTACTCCTCGCTCGCCTACCTCAAGCGCTTCCCGGTGGACACCCTGAAGATCGATCGTGCCTTCATCACCGACATCTCGAGCGACCACGACGACGTCGCCATCGTCGAGGCCGTGCTCGGCCTCGGCAAGCACTTCGGCATGAAGGTCGTCGCCGAAGGGGTCGAGGACGAGGAGCAGCTGCAATTCCTGAGGAGACAGGGCTGCGATATCGCCCAGGGCTACTACATCTCCAAGCCGATGAGCGTCGAGGAGTACCGTGGCTGGCTGCAGCGCTGGCCGCACGGCGCACACGGTGGCAACGGCGGCGACCCGCTCGCGGCGGAAGACGCCGCACAGCCGCGCCTCTCGCTGGTCGGCGGCGCGGCCGGCGACTGACTGCCCACCGCCCGCCGACCATCCGTCGACACCTCGCCGGAACACCGTCGCTCGCGCGTCGTCGACCGCTCACCGGTATCCTGAGCCGCCGGCCGACGGTGGTCGGGGCATCGGAGGAGCGGGCATGGCAGACGTCGAACACCCGACCGACAGGCGCGGCGGCGGCGACGGGCGATGTGGCTGGTGCCTGGGGTCCGAGCTCTACGTGGCGTATCACGACACCGAGTGGGGCGTGCCGTGCCGGGACGAGCGAGCGCTGTTCGAGATGCTGAACCTCGAGGGCGCGCAGGCCGGGCTCAGCTGGATCACGATCCTCGGGCGCCGCGAGGCCTACCGTCGTCTCTTCGCGAACTTCGAACCGACGGCACTCGTCGCCTTCGACGAGACCGACGTCGAGCGCCTCGCGGCCGACCCGGGCATCGTCCGGCACCGCGGCAAGATTCGGGCGGTGTCCGGCAACGCGCGGGCGCTGCTGCGGCTGCACGAGGCCGGGGAGAGCCTGAGCGCGACGATGTGGGGCTTCGTCGACGGCCGTCCCGTCCAGAATCGGCCGCGCCGCCCGACGGACGTGCCGGCGAGCACGCCGGCGTCCACTGCCTTGAGCCGCGAGCTCAAGCGCCGGGGCTTCACGTTCGTCGGGCCGACCATCGCCTACGCGCTGATGCAGGCCGCCGGTCTGGTCAACGATCACCTCCTCGATTGCCCGCGTCACGACGAGATCGCCGCCCTGGCCGGGTAGACTGCCGCGCCTGACAGGCAGGCGACTCGGGCGGCACACACGGGAATGACGACAGCGGGAATGGCGATGCTGGACGGCACGGTCTGGGCCGCCCTCGCGCCGTGGCAGCTCGGCGCGCTGGCCGGTGCGTTTCTCTGGAGCGGCTTCGTCCGCTCCGGGCTCGGCTTCGGCGGCGCGGCGCTGACCCTGCCGCTGCTGCTGCTCGTCCTCGATGACCCGCTGCTGTTCCTGCCGACCATCGGCTGTCAGCTGATCCTGTTCTCGGGCTTCACCGTCGCGACGCGGCTCGACAACGTCGACTGGCGCTTTCTCGTCAAGCTCGTGCTCGTGCTCGCGGTGCCGGTGGCCGCCGGACTCGTCGGCCTGCTGAGCCTGTCACCGACGGTGCTGTCGGTCTTCGTGTACGCCGTGACGCTCTTCTACGGCGTCATGTACCTGCTCGATCGAGGCATCGTCAGCCGCTCGCGAGTGAGCGACGTCTTCCTGATCGTGCTCGGCGGCTATGTCAGCGGCGTGTCGCTGACCGGCGCGCCGCTGATCGTCGCGGTCGGCGCACGGCGCCTGCCGCCCGCGCGTCTTCGCGACACCTTGTTCGTGCTCTGGATCGTGCTCGTGATCGTCAAGCTCGGGACCCTTGCGGCCGCCGAGGTCGACCTGCAGTGGCAACTGCTCGTGCTGACCCTGCCTTTCGTGTTCGTCGGACACGTGTTCGGTCTGCGCCTGCACGCGCGGCTCGTCGAGGGCGGGGCGACGGGGTTCCGACGCTGGGTCGGTGCGGGGCTCGCGGCCGTCTCGCTGGTCGGCCTCGTCTCCACCCTTTGATTGATATACTCGTCGGCCGAGCCGGACGCCTCCGGTCACGCCTACCCTTGCCGAGCATGCGCACCATGACGTCAGTGATCGCGGACCCCCGGGGCTCGAACGCCGCCCCTGTCGACACCTTGCTGGAGCGCCTCGTGCCGAGCGCTTCCGAGCGCGTCACGCTGGTCCGCAACGGCGCGGTCGTCATCGGCGGCAGCCTGCTCCTGACGCTCTCGGCCAAGCTTCAGATTCCGTTCTGGCCGGTGCCGTTGACGCTGCAGACCCTGGTCGTGCTGTGCCTCGGCATGGTGCTCGGACCGCGTCTCGGTGCACTCGCCGTCATCGCCTACCTCGCGCAGGGCGCGATGGGCCTGCCCGTCTTCGCCGGCACCCCGGAGAAGGGCGTCGGCATCGCCTACATGCTCGGCACGACCGGCGGTTATCTCGCGGGCTTCGTGCTCGCGGCCTTCCTCACCGGTCATCTGGCACGCCGCGCCTGGGACCGAAGCGTCATCGGCACGCTCGGCGCGATGCTCGTCGGCAACCTCGTCATCTATGTCTGCGGCCTCGCATGGCTCGGCAGCGTCGTCGGCTGGGACAAGCCCGTGCTTGCCTGGGGAATGACGCCGTTCCTGCTCGGCGACCTGGCCAAGATCGTCGTCGCGGCGGCCCTGTTGCCGACGCTCTGGCGTCTGTTCGGGCGCGACGCATGAGCCGCGCAGGCGTTCTCGCCCTCGTCGCGACCGTCGCCCTCGGCGGCTGCGCGGCGGACGGCAGCGGTCCCTCGCTTGACGGCCTGAAGGACGTCGCGGGCGGCGTGCTCGGCGACGATGGTGCCGCGGGTGCGCTCTCGAGCGACGAAATCGTCGCCGGACTGAAGGAGGCACTCGTCACCGGCTCGTCGACCGTCGTCTCGCAGCTCGGCCAGCCGAACGGCTTCGCCGGTGATCCGCGCATCCGCATTCCGCTGCCCGCGTCCTTGCAGAAGGCGAAGGACGTGGCCTCGAAGGTCGGTCTCGGCGGGCGCTTCGACGAGCTCGAGAACAAGCTCAACGAGGCGGCGGAACAGGCGACGCCGAAGGCGAAGGCGCTCTTCCTGGGAGCCGTGCGCGACATGAGCGTCGCGGACGCCCGCGGCATCCTGCAAGGCCCGGACGATGCCGCGACGCAGTATTTCCGTGGTCAGACGGGGTCGGAGCTGCAGGCCGAGATGGCACCGATCGTCGACGATGCGCTCGCGCAGGTGGGCGCGGTGTCGACGTTCCGGTCGCTCGCCTCGCGCTACAACCGTATCCCCGGCGTGCCGCCGCTGGACGCGAACCTGACCGACTACGTGGTGGACGGCGGCATGGACGGGATCTTCACGTACCTTGCCGAGGAGGAGAAGTCGATACGGGAGAACCCGGTGAAGCGCACCTCGGAAATCCTGCAACGCGTGTTCGGCAGCCGGTAGACTCGTCGGGATGACGAGCCATGCGCTGACCGACCGCAATGCCTTCTCCCGCGAGGAGTTGATCGCCTGCGGGCACGGCGATCTCTTCGGGCCCGGCAACGCGCGCCTGCCGCTGCCGAACATGCTGATGTTCGATCGCATCACCGAGATCACGATCGACGGTGGCGAGCACGGCAAGGGCAGGATCGTGGCCGAGCTCGACGTCGATCCGGCGCTCTGGTTCTTCGCCTGTCACTTCGAGGGCGATCCGGTCATGCCGGGCTGCCTCGGTCTCGACGCCCTGTGGCAGCTCGTCGGTTTCTTCCTCGGCTGGAAGGGCAACCCCGGTCGCGGGCGGGCGCTCGGCGCCGGCGAGGTCAAGTTCTTCGGGCAGGTGTTGCCGGGTGCCGCTGTCGTGACCTACGAACTCGAGATCCGCCGCCTCATCGAGCGCAAGCTCGTCATGGGCATCGCGGACGGGCGCATGCTGGTCGACGGTCGCGAGATCTACGGCGCGAAGGATCTTCGGGTCGGGCTGTTCACCTCCACCGACGACTTCTGACGTCGGGTCGGCCTCGCGCTATCGCCCGGCCCGCGGGGTTCCGGGTCAGCCCCGGCCCTCATTCCCCCAGACACGGATCACCAGCATGCGACGAGCGGTCATCACCGGCATCGGCATCACCTCCTGCCTCGGCAACGACAAGGAGACGGTCACCGAGTCGTTGCGCAACGGTCGTTCAGGCATCACGGCGCGACCGGAATACGCCGAAGTGGGCATGCGCAGCCGCGTCGCCGCGCGTCCCGAGGTGGATCTCAAGGCATCGATCGATCGCAAGCAGCTTCGCTTCATGGGTGACGCGGCGGCCTACGCCTTTCTCTCGATGCGCGACGCGATCGCCGACGCCGGGCTCGAGGAGAGCGAGGTGTCCAACGAGCGCACCGGCATCATCGCAGGCTCGGGCGGCGGCTCGACGCAGAGCCAGGTCGAGTCGGCGGATCTTCTCAGGGAGAAGGGCATTCGCCGCGTCGGGCCGTACCGGGTCACGCAGACCATGGCGAGCACGGTGTCGGCCTGTCTCGCCACGCCGTTCCGGATCAAGGGCGTCAACTATTCGATCGCCTCGGCCTGTTCGACGAGCGCGCACTGCATCGGCAACGCTCTCGAACTCATCCAGCTCGGCAAGCAGGACCGCGTGTTCGCCGGCGGCGGCGAGGAGGAGCACTGGACGCTCTCCTGCCTGTTCGACGCGATGGGCGCGCTGTCGTCGAAATACAACGACTCGCCGGACAAGGCTTCCCGCGCCTACGATGCCGACCGCGACGGGTTCGTCATCGCGGGCGGCGGCGGCATGGTCGTGGTCGAGGAACTGGAGACGGCGAAGGCCCGGGGCGCGACGATCTACGCCGAGGTCGTGGGCTACGGTGCGACCAGCGATGGCCACGACATGGTCGCCCCGTCCGGCGAGGGTGCGGAGCGCTGCATGAACATGGCGAGAAGCACCGTCGACACGCCCGTCGACTACATCAACGCGCACGGCACGAGCACGCCGGCGGGCGACATCACCGAGTTGCGGGCGATGCAACGCGCGTTCGCCGACACCTTGCCGATGGTCTCCTCGACGAAATCCCTCAGCGGACATTCGCTCGGTGCCGCCGGTGTGCAGGAGGCGATCTATTCGCTGCTGATGCAACAGGGTCGCTTCGTGGCGGCGTCGGCGAACATCGAGCATCTCGACCCCGCGGCGGAGGGCCTGCCTGTCGTGCGCGAGCGCCGCGATGACGTGTCGCTGGACACCATCATGTCGAACAGCTTCGGCTTCGGTGGCACGAATGCCTCGCTCGTCTTCCGCAAGGTCTGACCCCTGACTTCCGACCTTTCCACCGCCTCGCTGGCCGAGCGGATCGCCGCGGCGGTCGGCGCGACGCCTGCGCAGGTGCGCGCGGCGATCGCGTTGCTCGACGGCGGCGCGACCGTGCCGTTCATCTCGCGCTACCGCAAGGAGGCGACCGGTGGGCTGAGCGACACGCAGCTGCGGCTGCTCGACGAACGCCTGGGGTACCTCCGGGAGTTCGACGAGCGGCGAGCGGCGATCGCGAAGGCGATCGAGGAGCAGGGCAAGCTCGACGATGGCCTGCGCGCGGCGCTGGCGGCCGCGACGACCAAGGCGGCGCTGGAGGACCTGTACCTGCCGTTCAGGAAGAAGCGGCGCACCAAGGGCGAGATCGCGCGCGAGGCGGGGCTCGAACCGCTCGCCGATCGACTGTGGGCCGAGCCCTGCCTGGTGCCCGAGACGACGGCGAGCGCCTTCGTCGACGCGGCCCGCGGGGTGAGCGATGCGCAGGCCGCGCTCGACGGCGCACGCGCGATCCTGATCGAGCGCTTCGCCGAGGACGCGACGCTGGTCGCGCGCCTGCGCGAGCGGCTGACCGGCGACGGGTTCCTGTGCGCGAGCGTGCTGGCGGGCAAGGCGCCGGACGGCGCGAAGTTCTCGGACTACTTCGATCATCAGGAGCGGTTCTCGAGAGTACCGGGACACCGGGCGCTCGCGATGTTCCGCGGGCGGAGCGAGGGCGTACTCGCGCTGAAGATCCTGCTGCCGGAGGCGGACGGTCACGGCGACGCGGCCTGTGTCTCGACGGTCGCCACGCATGTGCGTTTTGTCGACCGTGGCGAGCCCGCGGACGCCTGGCGCCGTCAGGTGGTCGCCTGGACCTGGAAGGTGAAGCTCGTGTCGCGGCTCGAGACCGAGCTGTTCCTCGCCCTGCGCGAGCGCGCGGACGCCGAGGCCATCGGGGTCTTCGCGGCGAACCTGCGTGACCTGCTGCTCGCGGCCCCCGCCGGCCCGCGCCCGACGCTCGGACTCGATCCGGGGTTTCGGAGCGGGGTCAAGGTGACGGTGATCGACCGCACCGGCAAGGTCGTCGATCACGAGACCATCTACCCGCATCAGCCACGCAACCGCTGGAAGGAGTCGCTCGCGACGCTGGCCGCGCTGTGTGCGAGGCACGACGTCGAGTTGGTCGCGGTCGGCAACGGCACGGCGAGTCGCGAGACCGAGAAGCTCGCCGACGCGGTCATCGCCGCCGCGACGGCCGGGCCGGTCATGACGAAGGTCAGTGTGTCCGAGGCGGGGGCGTCGGTCTACTCGGCCTCGGAACTGGCCGAGCGCGAGTTCCCCGATCTCGATGTCACGATCCGCGGGGCGATCTCGATCGCGCGGCGGCTGCAGGACCCGCTGGCCGAGCTCGTCAAGATCGACCCGAAGGCGATCGGCGTCGGGCAGTACCAGCACGACGTCTCGCAGAGCGCTCTCGCGCGCAGCCTCGAGGCGACCGTGGAGGACTGCGTCAACGCGGTCGGGGTCGATCTGGGCACGGCCTCGGCGGCGCTACTGTCGCGCGTTGCAGGCCTGTCCCCGGCGCTCGCGACGAACATCGTCCAGTACCGCGACGAGCACGGCGCCTTCCCGACGCGCGCGGCGCTGAAGAAGGTCCCGAGGCTCGGACCCAAGGTCTTCGAGCAGGCCGCGGGTTTCCTGCGGGTCGTCGGTGGCGAGGATCCGCTGGACGCCTCCGGCGTGCACCCGGAGAGCTACCCGGTCGTGAAGCGAATCGTCGAGCACGCCCAGCGACCGCTCGCCGACATCATCGGCGACGGGGCGTGGTTGCGGGCGCTCGATCCCACGCGGTTCATGGACGAGCGCTTCGGCGAGCCCACGGTGCGCGACATCCTCGCCGAGCTGGAGAAGCCCGGGCGCGATCCGCGTCCCGAGTTCAAGACCGCCAGCTTCGCCGACGGCGTCGAGAAGATCGGCGATCTCGTGCCCGACCAGGTGCTCGAGGGGCAGGTGACCAACGTGACCGCCTTCGGCGCCTTCGTCGACGTTGGCGTCCATCAGGACGGGCTCGTCCACATCTCGGCGCTGTCCGAGACCTTCGTGAAGGACCCGCGCGAGGTCGTGAAGGCGGGCGACATCGTGAAGGTCAAGGTGATGAGCGTCGACGTCGCTCGTCAGCGCATCGGGCTGTCGATGCGCCTGTCCGACAGCGCCCGCGACGCCGACGACGGCCGCCCGCGCCGCGGCGGGCGCCCGCCGGCCGGCGAGCGCGGCGGCCCGACGCGTCGCGAACCTCCCCGCAAGGCGACTCCGCGCGACGAGCCGCCGTCGGCGCTGGCCCTGTCGCTCGAGGCCGCCCTGACGAAGCCGTAGCCGCGCCGGCTCACGGCCGCCGAGCGAACGGCGTCCGGGCAGGAACGACGGTCGGGCGTGCCCGCCGTCCGCGGCGGCGGCGGACGGGCCGGTCAGTAGCGGAGCGGTTCCTGGTCGAGCGCGGCGCGTTGCTCGCGGAGGGTCAGCACGTGGTCGTCCCAGAAGCGGGCTTCGGCGAATTGCGGGAAGCCGAGGCGGAACGCGGGGTCGTCCCAGCGGCGAGCGATCCAGGCCGCGTGGTGGATGATGCGGAGCGTGCGCAGCGGTTCGATCAGCGCCAGTTCCCGTCGGTCGAAGTCGCGGAACTCGGAGTAGCCTTCGAGCAGGTGACCGAGGTTCGCCTGCGCGTCGGCGCGCTCGCCGGGGAGGAACATCCACAGGTCCTGCACGGCGGGTCCGGTGCCCGCGTCGTCGAAGTCGAGCAGCCACGGCGTGCCGTCGCCGCCGATGAGGAGGTTGCCGGGGTGGAAGTCGCCGTGCACGCGGATCGCCGCGGCGTCGACCGTCTCGATGCGGTCGGCGATCAGGTCGAGCAGTTCGTCGGTAAGCGCGCCGTAGACCTCGACGAGCGCGTCGGGCAGGAGCGGCGAGTCGAGCAGGAAGCCGCTCGGCTCCTCGCCCAGACGGTCGAGATCGACGCGGGGGCGGTCTTCGAAATCGTGCATCGCGCCGACGAGATGCAGCCGGCCGAGCGTGCGACCGATCACGCCGAGATGCTCCGGGTCGTCGAGCTCCGGCGGGCGCCCACCGACGCGCGGGAAGAGGGCGAGGCGATGGGGGCCGGCGTGGAACAGCGTCTCGCCGTCCGGGTTCGCCAGCGGGGCGACCGCCGGCAGATCGCGCTCGACGAGCTCGGCGCAGAAGTCGTGCTCCTCGAGGATCGACTCGTCGCTCCAGCGTCCGGGGCGGTAGAACTTGGCCACGGCGAACTCGCCACTCTCGAGCCCGACCGAGTACACGCGGTTCTCGTAGCTGTTGAGTGCCGCGACGCGCCCGTCGGTGAGCCAGCCCGCCGCGTCGATCGCGTCGAGCAGTCGATCCGGGCCGAGATGGCGGAAGGCGAGCGCGGCGTCCTCGTCGTTCTCGTCGTCGGGCGCGTCACGCACGTCGGGCGCGCGGCGATTGCCGTCGATGTCGGCGGCCGCGGCGGGATGGGAAGGCGGCGTGTCGGGTCCGCTCAGGAGAGGCCTCTCTCGTCGGCATCTGCCGCAAACGGTCTGCAACCGACGGTTTATTGGTGCTATCGTCCGTCAATTGGCCCGATCTTCGCAGCTCGCACCGGGGTGTGGGCGCGTCGGGCGCCTTGGCGGAGAATCGGGAAGTATGTCACAGGTGCTGGTGCTGAACGGCCCGAACCTGAACCTCCTGGGACGGCGGGAACCGGACAAGTACGGCACCGTGACGCTCGCCGCGATCGAACGGGACCTGACGGCGCAGGCCGCCGCTGCGGGGCTGGGCATCGCGTTCCTGCAGAGCAACGCCGAGAGCGTCCTGGTCGATCGGGTGCAGGCCGCGCTGGACGACGGCACGCGCGCCGCGATCATCAATCCGGCGGCCTTCACGCACACCAGCGTCGCGCTGCGCGATGCCCTGCTCGCGGTGCAACTGCCCTTCGTCGAGGTGCACCTCTCGAACGTGCACGCCCGCGAGTCGTTCCGCCATCACTCCTATTTCTCCGACGTCGCCATCGGCACGATCGTCGGCCTCGGCCCGCTCGGCTATTCGCTCGCGCTGACGGCCGTCGCCGCGCGTCTCGCCGCCGACGCCTGAACGCTGTCAGACCCACGGAATTCTGCATGGACATTCGCAAGATCAAGAAGCTGATCGAGCTGCTGGAGGCGTCCGACGTCGCCGAGATCGAGATCGTGGAGGGTGAGGAATCGGTGCGCATCGCGCGCCATTCGTCCGCGCCGCCGGCATCGGCCTACGCGCCGCCGCCGCCGCCCGCCGCCGCGGCGCCGGCCGCCGGGCCCGCCGCGGCGCCCGGCGTCGCCCCCGGCTCGCCGGTCGAGGAGAACGGTCTGCCCCCGGGGTCGATCATGGAATCGCCCATGGTCGGCACTTTCTACGGCGCGTCGACGCCGGGCGACAAGCCCTTCGTCGAGGTCGGCTCCCAGGTGTCGCAGGGCGACACGCTGTGCATCATCGAGGCGATGAAGATCATGAACCGCATCGAGGCGGAGACGAGCGGGACGGTGCGCGCCGTGCTGGTCGAGGACGGGCAGCCGGTCGAGTACGGCGAGCCGCTGATCGTGATCGACTGAGCGGCATCCCCATGGTCACTCCCATCAAGAAGATCCTGATCGCCAACCGTGGCGAGATCGCACTCCGCATCATGCGCTGCTGCCGGGACCTCGGCATCCAGACCGTGGCGGTGTATTCCACCGCGGACCGCGACCTCAAGCACGTACGACTCGCCGACGAAGCGGTCTGCATCGGTCCGCCGCGCTCGACCGACAGTTACCTGAACATCCCGGCGATCATCAGCGCCGCCGAGATCACGCGCGCCGAGGCGATCCATCCGGGCTACGGCTTCCTGGCGGAGAACGCCGACTTCGCCGAGCGCGTCGAGTCGAGCGGGTTCCGTTTCATCGGCCCGACCGCCGAGACCATCCGCCTGATGGGTGACAAGGTCAGCGCGATCGCCGAGATGCGAGCCGCGGGTGTTCCCACGGTGCCGGGTTCCGACGGCCCGCTCGGCGACGACGCCACCGCGAACCTCGCCCTCGCCAACCGGATCGGTTACCCGATCATCATCAAGGCTGCCGGCGGCGGCGGCGGGCGCGGCATGCGCGTGGTCCGCACGGACGACGCCCTGATCGAGTCGATCGCGACGACCCAGAACGAGGCGAAGAGCTTCTTCGGCAATCCCGTCGTCTACATGGAGAAATTCCTCGAGACGCCGCGGCACATCGAGTTCCAGGTCATCTGCGACGAGCACGGCAACGCGATCCATCTCGGCGAGCGCGACTGCTCGATGCAGCGGCGTCACCAGAAGGTGGTCGAGGAGGCGCCGGCGCCGGGCATCGACGAGGCCACCCGCGCCGACATGGGCGCGCGCTGCGTGGCGGCCTGCAAGCGGATGGGCTATCGCGGTGCGGGCACCTTCGAGTTCCTGTACGAGAACGGCAACTTCTATTTCATCGAGATGAACACCCGCGTGCAGGTCGAGCATCCGGTGACCGAGATGATCACCGGCAAGGACATCATCAAGGAGCAGATCTTCGCCGCCGAGGGGCGTGTGCTCCGCTGGAAGCAGGCGGACATCACCATCAGCGGGCACGCCTTCGAGTGCCGCATCAACGCCGAGGACCCGGTGACGTTCACCCCTTCTCCCGGCATGATCCGCCAGTACCATCCGCCGGGCGGGCTCGGGGTGCGGGTCGAGACGCACATCTACAACGGTTACGTGGTGCCGCCGTACTACGACTCGATGATCGCCAAGCTGATCGTCGCCGGCAATTCGCGGGAGTCGGCGATGGCGCGCATGCGCGGGGCGCTGAGCGAGGTGTTCGTCGACGGCATCAAGACGAACATACCGCTGCACATCGACATCTTCTCGGACGAGAACTTCCACGAGGGCGGCACCGACATCCACTATCTCGAACGGCGGCTCGGCCTGCAGTAGCGGGGGCGCGGAGGACGATGTCCTTGACGATCGAGGCGGACGAGCGCTCTGGAAGCGAGTCGGACCGGGTGGCGTCGGGCTCGGCGGCACAGACCGTGCCCGACTGGCTGGAAGTCGGCGTGCTCGCGGTGCCCGCCACCAGCGAGTCGCTCGAAGCCTGGCTGTTCGAGGCCGGCGCGCTGGCCGTCACCCTGCACGACGCGCGCGATGACGACGACATCCGTCACGCGGTCCTCGAACCGGCGCCCGGCGAGGTGCGGCTGTGGGAGGCGCTGACGCTGGTCGGGCTGTTCCCGCAGGGGACGGCGACGGACGAACTGGCCGCGGCTCTCGGCCTGGCGGCGGCCGAGCACGGTCTGGATCTGCCCGACTACCGCGTCTCGCGCCTCGCCGATACCGCCTGGGAGCGGGTCTGGATGGACGACTATCGGCCGATGCAGTTCGGTCCGCGCTTCTGGCTCTGCCCGACGCACCATGCGCCGGTCGACCCCGACGCCACGACGCTGATGCTCGATCCCGGACTTGCCTTCGGTTCGGGCACTCACGCCACGACGGCACAGTGCCTCGAGTGGCTCGGCCGGCGCAGTGGCGATGCGCCGCGCCCCTTCGAGGGCCAGTCTGTCATCGACTACGGCTCGGGCTCCGGCGTGCTCGCGATCGGCGCGGCCCTGCTCGGTGCCAGCCACGTGCACGCGGTCGACATCGATCCGCAGGCGCTGCTCGCGACCGAGGAGAACGCCCGCGCGAACGGGGTGGCCGGGTGCATCACGGTCTCGCTGCCGGGCACGCTCGAGTCCGAGGCCATGGCGCCGGTCGATCTTCTGCTCGCCAACATCCTGCTCGGTCCGCTGGAGTCGCTGGCCGACACATTTGCCGCGCTGGTGGCGCCGGGCGGGACGCTGGTGCTGTCGGGCCTGCTCGACTCGCAGATCGAGTCGCTGGCCTTGCGATACACTGCGTCGTTCGAGTTCGCTCCGGGGAGAAGCCGCGACGGCTGGGCGCTCCTGGAGGCCACCCGCCGCTCGAACGTCTGAATGGGCAAGGTCAGCACAAACGGCGACGGGCCGAGCAGTCTGCAGACGCGCTGCACGAACTGCCGGACGGTGTTCGAGGTCTCTCCGGAACTCCTCTCCTCGTCGGACACGCGTGTTCGATGCGGCGAGTGCCTGAGCATCTTCGATGCACTGGCGAACCTGCGTCATCCCGACACGGACGATGTCGAGGACGACCCGCCGCAGACGGATCGGACGGCGGGCGACGCGCGCACGTCGGAGGACGCAGGCGAGGCGACCGACACCGACGGATCGACGCCGCAGAGCGGGTTCCGGGGCAGCGACGACGACGAGACCGGCTCGCTGGATGTGACGTACTCGGACTTCGACCTGTTCTCGGGCGATGCGCAACTGCCCGAGGTGGCCTACCTCGACGAGACCTCGGACACGCCCGACTTCGATTTCGACACCGTCGACGTCGACGGAACCGTGGGGGACGAGACCTTCAGCGACACGCTGTTCGGCGACGACGCGACGATGGAGCCGACCTCGGTCGTGCCCGAACCGGGCCCGGCCCCGTCACCGATGCCGGAAGAAGAGCCGGAGTTCCTCGAGGACGACGGCACGGTCGAGCCGCCGGTGTTCCGTTACCGCGACGCGGACGCCACCGACGTGGACGGGACGAGCTTCGCCGCGCCTTCGGCGCCGCCGGCGCCGTCGACCATCGGCCTGCCGGAGGACATCGAACCGACGCTGCCGAGTGCGCCGAAGCGGAGGACGTCCGTCGGGGTCTGGGCGATCAGATCGGTGATGGCGCTCCTGTTCGTCGCGCTGCTGGCCTCCCTCCATCTCTTCCGCGAGCGGGGGGCCTGGCACAACGACCCCCTGATCCGTCCGGCGCTCGTCCTCGGTTGCCGCTTCTCCGGGTGCACGGTCCCGTCGCGCGTGGATCTGCAGTCGCTCAGGCTGCTCGACAAGAAGGTGTTCACGCACCCGCGCACGTCCGATGCGCTGGTGATCAACGTGGCCTTCCGCAACGACGCGAGCTTCGACCAGCGTTTCCCGGTGCTGGTGGTGCGGCTGCGCGATCGGCTCGGCCGGCGCGTCGCCGAGCGGGACTTCGCGCCGAGCGAGTATCTGGACGCCTGGGCCGTGGGCGACACGCTCGAAGCCGGCCGTCGGCTCGACATCAGTCTGGAGGTCGACGACCCGGGCGACGGCGCCGACAGCTACGAGTTCGAGTTCCGGGAGGCGAGTGGCTGAACCTTTGTATCGTGCGTCGCTGCGACGCGTCGAGGTCCCGGTGTTCGGGTTACGATGCGCGGCCCGCCACCGCCACGGACGCGCTCGTGAACGATACCGCGATCGAGATCGGTCCTCACCGACTCAGGAACCGCGTCTTCCTCGCGCCGATGGCGGGCGTTACCGATCGGCCCTTCCGCGATCTCTGCGCGCGCGAGGGCGCAGGCTATGCGGCCTCCGAGATGATCTCGAGCGACACGCTGCTGCACGCGAGCGCGAAGACGCGTCACCGCATCGCGCGGGCCTCGAACGACCTGCCGCACGCGGTCCAGATCGCCGGTAGCGAGCCCGCGCAGATGGCCGATGCTGCCGCCTTCAACGTGGCTGCCGGCGCCGACGTGATCGACATCAACATGGGCTGCCCGGCCAAGAAGGTCTGCCGGGTGCTGGCAGGCTCGGCCCTGCTCGCCGACCCCGCGCGGGTGCGCGCGATCCTGGCGGCCGTCGTCGCGCGGGTCGACGTGCCGGTCACGTTGAAGATCCGCACCGGCCCGACGCCCGAGACCCGGAACGGCGTCGCCATCGCGCGCCTGGCGGAGGAGGAAGGCATCGCCTGCCTCGCCGTGCACGGGCGTACCCGCGCGGATCGCTTTCGCGGTGAGGCCGAGCACGACACGACGGCGGCGATCGTCGATGCGGTGTCGATCCCGGTCATCGCCAACGGCGACATTCGCTCGGCGGACGAGGCGCGATCGGTGCTCCGTCGCACGGGGGCGGCGGGCGTCATGGTCGGGCGTGCCGCGCAGGGTAACCCGTGGCTGTTCCGGGAGATCGTGGCGATGCTCGACGGTCGGGCACCGCCGCCGGCCCCCGGCGCGGTCGAGGTCCACGACGCCCTGCTCACGCAGATCCGCGGCTGCCACGCGCTCTACGGCGAGTTCCGCGGCGTGCGCATCGCGCGCAAGCACATCGCCTGGTACAGCCGCGGGTTCCGCGGGGCCGCGGTGTTCCGCGACATCGCGAACGGCATCGACGAACCGGTCGCGCAACTGGCGCTGGTCAGCCGATTCTTCGAGCGGCCCGAGCACTTCGCGGAGGCGGCGTGAGCGCCCGGCAGGCCCGACGTCCGGACGCCGCGGCTCGACAGTCGAAGACGGCCATCGAGCGCTGCGTGCGGAACGAACTCGGCCGTCACCTGACGCTGCTCGACGGCGAGCCGCCGAGCGAGCTGTATCGTCTCGTGATGCGGCAGGCGGAGTCGGCGTTGCTCGAGACCGTGCTCGAGGCCTGCGACGGCAACCGCAGTCGGGCTGCGGCCTGGCTCGGCATCGGTCGCGGTACGCTTCGGAGCAAGCTGGCCGACCACGAGGTCACCGCACGCGCCGCCGTTCCCGACCGACAACCCGCCGAAGACCTCACGCCATGACCCCTTCCGACGCGCGCTGCGCGCTGCTCAGCGTGTCCGACAAGCGCGGTCTCGAGCCGCTGGCCCGTGCGCTCGCCGAGTCCGGCCTGACACTGCTCTCGACCGGCGGTACCGCGCGCGCGCTCCGAGCGGCCGGGCTCGAGGTCGTGGATGTCGCCGAGCACACCGGCGCGGCCGAGATGATGGGTGGACGCGTCAAGACGCTGCACCCCACCGTCCATGGCGGCATCCTCGGACGACGCGGCACGGACGACGCGGTGATGGACGAACGCGGCATCGCGCCGATCGATGTCGTCGTCGTCAATCTCTACCCCTTCGCGGAGACGGTCGCGCGCCCCGACGTGACATTCGACGAGGCGATCGAGAACATCGACATCGGCGGACCGGCGATGGTGCGCTCGGCGGCCAAGAACCACGCCGCCGTCACCGTCGTCACCGACCCCGACGACTACGCGCGCGTGATCGACTCGCTCCGCGCCGACGACTCCACGCGCGTCGCGCTGCGCTTCGAGCTCGCCGTGCGCGCCTTCGAACACACCGCCCGCTACGACGCCATGATCGCCGAGCACCTCGGGCGGCTGGTCGAGAATGGCCCCGAAGCGCCGGCGGCCGCGTTCCCGCGCACGCTCATCCGGCCGTTCACGCTGTTGACACCCTTGCGTTACGGCGAGAACCCGCATCAGAGGGCGGCGTTCTATCGAAGCCCCGGTGCGGGTGCGGACACGATCGCCGGCGCGCGCATGGTGCAGGGCCGTGCGCTCTCCTACAACAACGTGATGGACGCGGACGCCGCGCTCGCCTGCGTACGCGCCTTCCCCGAGACCGCCTGCGTGATCGTCAAGCACGGCAACCCCTGCGGGGTCGCGATCGGCGACAGCGTGCGTGTCGCCTATGATCGCGCGCACCGGACCGATCCCACCTCGGCATTCGGCGGCATCATCGCGTTCAATCGACGACTCGACGAGGCGAGCGCGAAGGAGATCGTGGCGCGGCAGTTCGTCGAGGTCGTCATCGCGCCCGGGATCGACGAGGGCGCGCTCTCGGCCTTCGCCGCCAAGCCCGGCGTGCGAGTGCTCGACTGTGCGTCCGACGCGTCCGATGTGACCGGATCGGGCGAGATGCGCGAGTCCGCACTGCAGCTGCGGCCGGTCTCGGGGGGGCTGCTGGTGCAGGACGAGGACGTGCGCTCGGTGGAGCGGGGCGAACTCCGCACGGTCAGCCAGCGCGCCCCCGAGGCGCGCGAGCTCGATGATCTCCTGTTCGCCTGGCGGGTGGCGAAGTTCGTCAAGTCGAACGCGATCGTCTACGCGCGCGACGGCGCGACGGTCGGCGTCGGAGCCGGTCAGATGAGCCGCGTCTACTCGGCCCGCATCGCGGGCATCAAGGCCGCCGACGAAGGGCTCGACGTGGCCGGGGCCGTCATGGCCTCCGACGCGTTCTTCCCGTTCCGGGACGGCATCGACGGGGCGGCCGAGGCGGGCATCGCGGCCGTCGTGCAACCGGGAGGTTCGAAGCGGGACGACGAGGTGATCGCCGCGGCCGACGAGCACGGCATGGCGATGGTCTTCACCGGCGTCCGGCACTTTCGGCACTGACCCGCGCCGGGCCCTGCGCCTTCTTCCGTCGGCGCACTCAGCGGGGGACGCCGGAAAACAGCATCAGAAAGCCCGCGTTGTAGAACGCGTGCACGAGGACGGGACCGGCGATGCTCTGCCGGCGTTCGTAGAGGTGGCCGAACACCAGCGAGGGCAGGAAGATCAGGGCCGCCCACAGGGGTGGCTGGGTCCACAGGTGGGCCGCCGCGAAGACGATCGAGGCGATGAGGTTCGCCCCGCTGATCCCGAGCCGCGCGCTCGGGAGACGCCTTGCCAGGGCGCGCCTTTCCAGCAGCCAGCCTTGCAAGCCGCTCCTGAACACGAACTCTTCGAGAAGCGGCATCAGCAGCACGCCGTGGATCAGCGCCCACCCGTCGACGCCGCTGCCGAGCGGCAGGTTGACGACGATGAGCGCAGCCCAGCAGAGCGGGCCCGCGGCCAGTGCCGCGAGCAGGTGCGGGTCGCGCGCGAGGGCGAGCGCGCTTTCGACACGCCGCGTGCGCGGCGGCCCGGCGCTCATTGCCCCGAGGCCGTTCTCTCGAGAATCTCGATGCGGTTGTTGGCGGCCCGTCCTTCGGCCGTGCCGTTGTCGTAGAGCGGTCGGGTGCCGCCGAAGGAGCGCAGCAGCAGTCGGTTCGCACGCACGCCGCCCTGCTGCACGAGATACGTGCCGAGGGTGCGCAGCCGGGCACGACCGAGGATCGCCTGCCCGCGTTCGTCGCCCGTGTCGTCGGTGTGCGCGATCAGTTCGACGCGTGCGTCCGGGTATTCGTTCAGGAGCTCGGCCAGGTAGTCGAGCTGATCCTTCGCTCCCGGCGCGAGCTCCGCGGTGCCCGGCGTGAAACGCAGGCTGCTCAACACGCCGTCCAGCAGGGCGCACCCGTTGTCCCGCACCGGGTAGCCCCTTGCAGAGCCCGGACAGGTGTCGTCCGCATCGGCAACGCCGTCGCCATCGATGTCGCCGCCGCCACCGCCCACCGCCGATGGGCCGAAGTCCACGGGCACGCCCGAATCGCCGGGAACGGTGGGCACGACAGGCACGACCGGCACGACGGGTACGCCGGCCTCGTCAGGCGGAGCCGGAACATCAGGAATGGCCGGTACGTCAGGTACGTCAGGGTTGGCTGGAACGTCAGGAGCGTCAGGAGTGGCGGGAACGTCAGGAACGTCAGGAAGGGCGGGAGCGTCAGGAGTGGCGGGAGCATCGGGAGCGTCGGGAACACCAGGAACGTCCGACTGGCCGGTACCGTCGGTCGCGTTCGGTCGCTCCTGCAGCCGAGCCGGGTCGACGGTACGAAGGTCGAGGGTTTCCGGCAGGGAATCCGGATCGGGCGCCGGGCCCTCCAGCGACGTGTTCGGCAAGGGCACGCTTCGGTCGCCGGACGGCGGTGCGGTGCCCGCTGCGGGGCGTTGACCCGGCGTCGTCGGCACCGGCACGGTCGGCGCGGCCACCATCGGCACGGTCGGGGCTGCCGCGGCGTCGGCCGCGGCCGGCGTGGTAGGAGCAGCGGGTGCGGTCGGCGCGGTGGGCGCAGCTGAAACAGCGGGCGCCGTCGGCGTGGTGGGTGCGGCGGACACATCCGGCGCGATCGGCGCAGTCGGATCGACCGCCGGCGGGCGTGCCGGGGGAGCAGGCGGACGCTGCGTCCGCTCATCGGGACCGCCGAAGCGCGCGACGAGCGAGAGGCTCGCCGAGCCGGCATCGCGGTCGTGGAAGATGCCTTCGGCCCGCAGCGCGATGCTCGGGCTCAGATAGACCTCGACCCCGGCGCCAGCGCCGAGGTTGATGTCGGCGTCGTTTTCAAGCGCCACGTCGGTATCCCGCCGCAGATAGCCGAGCCCGAAGCGGCCGTAGAGCGACGCGCCGAACACCGTGCCGCGCGGCGCGCGGTCGCGTGAGTCGAAGAAGCGATAGAGCACGGACGCATCGACCCCGGTGTAGGCGACGGTGTCGTCCTCGCCGGTCGCGGTATCGTCACGTTCGAGGGTCGTTTCGCCGAGTGCGTGCAGCTGCAGCTGCACGCTGCTGCGCGTGTCGAGGTCTCGTCCCAGATACACGGTTCCGCTGGTCGTGGGCTTCTGGTCGGTATCGAAGCCTGACGCCTCGGTGTCGGGCCGCAGCAATACCCCGCCGGCACCGGCGCCGACGTACCACTGCCCCCCGAGATCCTGCGCGCGGAGCGTCGGTGCGCAAAGGAGCAGGATGCCGGCTGCAACGGCGCTCAGCGACGTCACGGCTATCGGACGGCGCGCCTGCCAGGTGCGAAGGCGCGGTCGGTCCTTCCGTGGCGATGTCGTTTCGGGAGGTCGGGATATCGGCAGCATGACGCGGAATATAGTCGCCCTGAGTCGAAGCATAGCGGCTTGCTCCGTTGGAACTGTGGCGGCGTCGTTAAGCGTCCGCGGCCGCTCGCCCGCTTTCAACCTTCGCGCAGCCAGCGCGCGACATCGCCGGCGCAGTAGGTGAGTACACCGTCGCAGCCGGCGCGGCGGAAGGCGATCAGGGTCTCGAGGGTCACCGCTCGCTCATCGATCCAGCCATTGGCGGCGGCCGCCTTCAGCATCGCGTACTCGCCGCTGACGTGGTACGCGAACGTCGGCACGCGGAAAGTCTCCTTCGTGCGCCTCACGATGTCCAGGTAGGGCAGACCCGGCTTGACCATGATCATGTCGGCGCCTTCCTGCAGGTCGGCCGCAATCTCGTGCAGTGCCTCGTCACCGTTCGCGGGGTCCATCTGGTAGCTCTTCTTGTCGCTCTTGCCGAAGGCCGCCGCGGCGCCTACCGCTTCCTTGAACGGCCCGTAGAAGCTGGAGGCGTACTTGGCGGCGTAGCTGAGAATGCGCGTGTGCCGATGATCGGCCGCCTCCAGCGCCTCGCGGATCGCGCCGATGCGGCCGTCCATCATGTCCGACGGAGCGACGATGTCCGCACCGGCGTCGGCGTGCGAGAGCGCCTGGCGAACGAGCACGTCCACGGTCTCGTCGTTGACGACATGGCCCTCGACGTCCATCAGGCCGTCATGCCCGTGCGGCGAGTACGGGTCGAGCGCGACATCGGTGATGACGAGCAGGGAGGGGTGGGCGTCCTTGATCGCGCGGATGGCGCGCTGGGCGAGTCCTTCCGGGTCGAAGGCACCGGCGCAATCGTCGGTCTTGACCGCGTCGTCGGTGACCGGGAAGAGCACGACGGCGGGCACGCCGAGTGCGTGCACGACGCCTGCGGCCTCGACCAGCAGATCGATCGAGAGTCGCTCCACACCCGGCATGGACGCGATCGGCTGGCGAGCCCCGCTGCCCTCGACGACGAAATAGGGCTGAATGAGCTGACTGGCGTCGAGACGGTGCTCGGCGACCAGGGCGCGAATGGTGTCGTCGCGCCGAAGGCGGCGCGCGCGGCTGCCGGGGAACGGGGCGCGGACGCCATAGAATGCGTGGTCGGTCACTGGGCGGCTTCCGGCTGAGGGTGGGAACGGGGCCCGTTCCGCGGTTGCGGACACGGAGTCTGGCGGCGCGGCACCAGCGCGGGCTACCATTCGCATTCAACCACACGCGCTGCCTGCGCGTACCCGGAAGGCCTATCGTGAGCGAACGCGCCAAAGTCCTGCTCTATACCGTTTTCACGAGCGTGCTCCTGTTCGTCGCGGTCGAGCGCTTTCTCGGTACGACCGACGAATACGCCTCCCGCCTCGACATCAAGAACACGCCGCAGAACCCGAACTGGGACCCCGAGAACGAGATCGTCAACGCCCGCGCGAAGGTGAACGCCCCCTCGCCGGTACGGGCCGAGGCCGACCCGAACGCGACGATCGAGGGCGTGCCGACGGTGACCTCCAGTGAAGTCGTCGGCGGTGGCGAGGACGAGGAAGGCGCGCCCGAGCACGATGAGGACGAGGAACGTCTCACCATGGCGGACGCCCGGCGCCTCGACAGCGACGGCGACATGGAAGCGTCCGTCATCGTCGTCGCCGGCATGAGTCCGGAGGAATCGGCCCTGCTCGAACGAATCGATGGGGATCTGCTCAAGCGACGCGCGCCGACCCGGGCACTCGATCTGGTGCTGGCGGGCTGCACGGTCCAGTCGGGAGTCGATGACGACGGCGAGGCGCTGCTGACGGTCCGGCCCAACCTGCATGTCGGCGTGTTGTATCGTCACGGCTCGGTCGCGATCAAGGGGGCCAGCCTGAATCGCATCGACTCGCTGATCGATCGCTTCCGCAGCTGCGACAGCGCCCTGCTCTTCGCCCGGCCCAACCCCGAGGGGCGCGTCGACGTGAACGACGATGCGCGGCTGATCAGTCGTCGCGAGGAGGAGCTGAAGTACTACCTCCTGCAGCGACGTGTTCCCGACGACCGACTGCGCTTCCCGGAAAACTCTTGATCAACCGCTACACGGTGATCGGCCAGCCCGTCGCTCACAGCCTCTCGCCGCCGATCCACGAACTGTTCGGAGAACTCACCCAGCGCCGGGTGAGCTACGCGCGCACCGAGGCGACGCCCTCGACCTTCCTCGACACCGTCGTCGCCTGGCAGTCGGAAGGGGGGCGGGGTTGCAACGTCACCATGCCGTTCAAGGAGCTCGCGATCGAGGCCTGCGATCGGCTGTCGCGCGCGGCCGAACGGGCGGGCTCGGTCAACACGATCCACATGCATCGCGACGGCAGCCGCGTCGGTCACACCACGGACGGTACCGGGTTGCGCATCGACATCGAACGAAACCTGCGTCGGCCGATCGCCGGGCGACGCGTGCTGCTGATCGGCGCAGGCGGCGCGGCACGGGCCGTGGTCGAGCCGCTGCTGCTGGCGGGCCCCACCGCACTTCACGTCGCGAACCGCACGGCCGATCGCGCCGTCGCGCTCGCGGACGCGTTCGTCGGCATCGGGCCGATCGAGGGATCCGGTCTCGACGCGCTCGACGCGCTCGATCCGTTCGACGTGCTCGTCAACGCGACCGGTGCGAGCCTCTCGGGAGAACGGCTCGCCTTGCCGGCAAGCCTGCTCGGCGAGGACTCGCTGGCCTACGACATGGCCTACGCATCGGGCGACACGCCGTTCACCGCCTGGGCGCGAGCGCATGGCGCGACGGTCGCCGATGGATTCGGGATGCTCGTCGAGCAGGCGGCCGAGTCCTTCGGCATCTGGGAGGGCGTGCGGCCCAAGACGCGCATGGCCTGGGGTCGCCTGCGGGCCTTGCGGCCGACGACGGCCTGACAACGACGAGATGACGGTGGCGAGACGAGTGCGAACGATGACAGCCCTGGCACTGATGGCCGCGTTGGTGTCGATCCCGTTCGGGGGATACGCGCTGGCCGACGGCACGACTGAAAGCCCGACCGAGAACCCGGCCGAGAACCCGTCCGAGAACCCGTCCGAGAGCCCGACCGAGAACCCGGCCGAAGGCCGGCCGCAGCCGATGCTACCCACCGTCGAGCTGCTCGTCGGTGGCGTGCCGCTCGTGGTCGAGGTCGCGAGCGGCGGTCAGCAGCGCTACATGGGACTGAGCTTCCGCGAGACGCTGGATGACAACGCGGGCATGCTGTTCGTCTACCCGCGCGCGCGGCCGCTCACCTTCACCATGCGCAATACCCTGCTGCCGCTCTCGATCGCCTTCATCGGCGACGACCTGGTCGTGCAGCAGATCGTGGAGATGGACGTCGGTCCGGGACAGCTGTTCGACTCGGCCAGCCCCGCGCGCTACGCCCTCGAGGTCAACCAGGGCTGGTTCGAGCGGAACGGCATCGACCCCGGCGCGCTCGTCGCGATGCCCTGACGGCATGCGGTAGCATGGCGGCCATCCCCGGACCGCCGCCAGACGTGCCATGCCCGCCGCCCCCGACATCCTGACCTTCCATGACGACCGCTGGCAGGAGGGCAGCGTCGCGGTCATGCGCTCGGCCGATCACGGCAGCTGGCTCGGCACGCCGGTGTTCGACGGGGCCCGCCGCTTCGACGGCGTGGCCCCGGATCTCGAGGCGCACTGCTTGCGCGTCAATCGCTCGGCCGAGGCGCTCGGCATGCGCCCGACCTTCACGGCGGACGCGATCGTCGAGCGGGTGCACGAGGGGCTGGAACGCTTCGCTCCGGGCGTCGCGGTCTACGTGCGCCCGATGTACTGGTCCACCGGCTACGGCGACGGGTTCATCAGCGCCGACTACGAGAGCACCGACTTCTGCCTGTGCCTCGAGGCGATTCCCATGCCGTCGGCCGAGGCCGCCGCCCGTCTGACGACCACGCGGTTCACGCGGCCGACCCTCGAGGTCGCCACGGTGGACGCGAAGGCCGCCTGCCTCTATCCGAACAACGCACGGATGATGCGCGAGGCCGTCTCGAAGGGGTTCGGCAACGCGCTCGTCACCGACGCGCTCGGCAACGTGGCCGAGTCCGCGACGAGCAACGTCTTCATGGTGCGCGACGGCGAGGTATTCACGCCGGTGCCGAACGGTACCTTCCTGAACGGCATCACGCGCCAGCGCGTCATCGGGCTCCTGCGTGACGGCGGCGTCGCGGTTCACGAGACGACGCTCACGCTCGACGACTTCCGCGCCGCGGACGAGGTATTCATGAGCGGCAACCTCGGCAAGGTGACGCCGGTCTCGGCCTTCGAGACGCGCGAGTACGGCATCGGACCGGTCACGCGCCTGGCGCGCGAGGCGTACATGGACTGGGCTCGCACCGGGGAGGGTCGCTCGTGAGCATGCCGCGTCGTTCGCTCGGCAGGACGGGCATCGATGTCAGCGCGCTCTGCCTGGGCAGCATGACCTGGGGATCGCAGAACACGGGCGACGAGGCCGCCTCTCAGATAGATCGTGCGCTGGAGCGGGGGGTCGACTTCATCGACACCGCCGAGATGTACCCGACCACCCCGCGTTCGCCGGAGACGCACGGCGACACCGAGCGGCTGATCGGCGACTGGTTGAAGCGCTCCGGCCGTCGCGGCGACATCGTGCTGGCCACCAAGGTGAACGGCAACGGCCACGAACCGGACGACGACATCACCGGCGCGAAGGTGCGCGCATCGCTGGAGCGCAGCCTCGAGCGCCTGCAGACCGACCACGTCGATCTGTACCAGCTGCACTGGCCCAACCGTGGCAGCTACCACTTTCGCCAGCAGTGGACCTACGACCCGAGCGGTCAGACCGGTCCGTACTCGCAGGAGCATGTGCGCGGCAACGTTCTCGACGTGCTCGAGACCTGCGAGAAGCTCGTGACCGAGGGCAAGATCCGCGCGGTCGGGCTGTCGAACGAGAGTGCCTGGGGCGTGATGCAGTTCGTCGAGCTCGCGCGCGCGCGCGGTCTTCCGCGGGTTGCGAGCGTGCAGAACGAGTACAGCCTCCTGTGCCGCCTGTTCGACACCGATCTGGCCGAGGTCGCCCATCACGAGAACTGCGGCCTGCTGGCCTTCTCCCCGCTCGCGGCCGGCGTGCTGTCGGACAAGTACGCCGACGGCAAGGCCCCGCCGAAGGGGTCGCGGCGTGCGCTGAACGACACGCTGAGCGGGCGCTGGACGGCGAAGAGCCGTGCCGCCAGCGAGGCCTACGCCGCGCTCGCCCGCGCGCACGGGATGGAGCCCGCCCAGCTCGCGCTCGCCTTCTGCCTGTCCCGCCCCTTCATGACCTCGGTCATCATCGGCGCGACCGACATGGCGCAGCTGGATGTGAATCTGTCGGCGGCCGACATCGTGCTGGACGAGGCGACCCTCGGCGAGATCGACGCGATCCATCGCGCCCATCCGATGCCGATGTAGCGGCTGCCCGGTCGGGCGCACCGTGGTCAAGGCCCGCGGTCTGGGCCCGCGATCTGGGCCCCCGGTCTGGAAAAAGATGGTCGGCGGTGGTGGCGCTTTTCGGAGCTGTCTACCATGCGCCGTTGCGAGGCGACGCCCGACGCTCGGGTCGGCGCGAAACGGAACGGCCCAACGGGAGCGGAGAGCATGGCGAAGAAGGTGCAGAAGCGGGGCGGTGCCGGAACGGCGGGCGCCGCGGCCAAGGCAGCAAGCAAGGCAGCAAGCAAGGCCGCGAGCAAGGTAGCGGACAAGATCGCCGGCAAGGCCTCGGCCGGTTCGTCGGTCGATCCGGCGGCTGTCGCGCCTGGCGCGGCGCCCGTCGGTGCGTCGGGTCGGCCGCCCGCGGACGATGCGGTCGCCGCCGACGGCCGCCGGCGCGCTGTCATCGAGCGCATCACGCCCGGTGTCGACGACGGCCGCTTCGCCGTCAAGCGCGTGGCGGGGAACGTCGTCACCGTCGAGTGTGACGCGTTCACCGACGGGCATGACCGGCTGACCTGCCTGTTGCTGCACCGCCGGGTCGGCGAGACAGCCTGGCAGGAGCGGCCCATGGAGCCTCTCGCGAACGATCGCTGGAGCGGCACGTTCACGCCGGCGTCGGTCGGGCGCCACGAGTACACGGTCGAGGCCCGGGTCGATCACTTCAGGACCTGGCGGCACGACCTCGGCCGACGCGACGACGAGAAGGATATCGCCGTGCACCTGCTCGACGGCGCCTCGATGCTCGACCAGGCTGCCCGTCGCGCGGACAAGGCGCCCGACGCGGCGGCCGACGCCGTGCGCACGCTCGACACGGCCGCTCGACTGCTCGCCGACGAGTCCCTGCCGGTGCCGGATCGGCGCGATCGGGCGCTCGACGAGGCGCTCGGCGCGCTCGCGATCCGTCACGGCGACCGCGCGCTCGCGACGCGCCATGCCGCCATGCCGCTCGTCGTGGACGACGCGCTCGCCGGGTTTTCCGCCTGGTACGAGTTCTTCCCTCGTTCGACGGTGGTGCGCGGCGAGCCCGATGCACCGCTCGGCGCGAGCGTGACCGATGATGGGGGCGCACTGCCCCACGGCACGTTCCGCGACGCGATCGATCGGCTTCCCTACATCGCCGAGCTCGGCTTCGATATCGTCTACCTGCCACCCGTACACCCGATCGGGCGGGTCGACCGGAAAGGGCGCAACAACACCCTGACCCCGGACGCGGCCGATGTCGGCGTCCCCTGGGCCATCGGTTCGACCGAGGGCGGCCATCACGCGCTCCATCCTGGCCTCGGTTCGCTCGCCGACTTCCAGGCCTTCGTCAAGGCCGCCGGCGGGCACGGCATCGAGGTCGCGCTGGACATCGCCTTCCAGTGCGCCCCCGACCACCCGTGGGTCGAGGCGCATCCGGAGTGGTTCCGCCAGCGCGCCGACGGCACCGTGCAGTTCGCCGAGAACCCGCCGAAGAAGTATCAGGACATCTACCCCTTCGATTTCGAGTGCGAGGACTGGCAGGGTCTCTGGAACGCGTTGCGAGATGTCTTCCTGTACTGGGTGGAGCAGGGCGTGCGCGTGTTCCGCGTGGACAATCCGCACACCAAGCCCTACCCGTTCTGGGAATGGGTGATCGCCGACGTCAAGCGCGCGCAGCCGGACGCGATCTTCCTCGCCGAGGCGTTCACCCGCCCCAAGCTCATGCACCGCCTGGCGAAGCTCGGGTTCACGCATTCCTACACCTACTTCACGTGGCGGAACACGCGCGCCGAACTCGAGGCGTACCTCACCGAGGTCAGTCAGGGGCCCGGGCGCGAGTACATGCGCCCGAACTTCTGGCCGAACACGCCGGACATCCTGCACGAGACGCTGCAGGAGGGCGGGCGCGGCGCCGCAGCCCTGCGTCTCGTGCTGGCGGCCACCATGTCGTCGAACTACGGCATCTACGGCCCGGTGTTCGAGCTCGCCTACGCGACCCCGCGGGAGCCCGGCAGCGAGGAATACCTGGACTCGGAGAAGTATCAGGTACGTCGCTGGAACCTCGATCGCCCGGAGAGCCTGGGCGCACTGATCGGGCACGTGAACCGCATCCGGCGCGACTACCCCGCATTGCAGGACACGTACAACGCGCGCGTGCACGCGACCGACAACGAGCGCCTGATCTGCTATTCGAAGGCGGCTCCGGCGCCGAGCGGCGAGGACGAGCCGAACACGCCGTCGCTCATCGTCGTCGTGAACCTCGATCCGCACGCCCCGCAATCGGGCTGGACTTCGCTCGACCTGAGCGCTCTCGGTCTCGACGGCGGCGCCGAGTACGAGCTGTTCGATCTCTTGAGCGGCGAGACCTACCGCTGGCAGGGCGCGCACAACTACGTCTCGCTCGATCCCCGGCGCGCCCCTGCACACATCCTCACCGTCCGCCCGCTGTAACCCGGAACCCGATCGATGAGCCAGACCCTGACGCAGACACCGACCGAGATGACAGCCCGGGTTCCGCGCGGAGAGCATGGTGCGGACGATACGCTCTGGTACAAGGACGCGATCATCTACCAGGTGCACGTCAAGGCCTTCGGCGACTCGAACGGCGACGGCATCGGTGACTTCCGCGGTCTGACCGAGCGGCTCGACTACATCCAGCAGCTCGGGGTCAACACGGTCTGGGTGCTGCCCTTCTACCCCAGCCCGCAGCGCGACGACGGCTACGACATCGCCGAGTACGAGGCGGTGCATGCCAACTACGGCACCATGGAGGATGCGCGCGAATTCATCGCGCAGGCGCACGCGCGCGACCTGCGCGTCGTCACCGAGCTGATCATCAATCACACCTCCGATCAGCACGCCTGGTTCCAGCGCGCGCGTAGCGCACCCAAGGGTTCACCGGAGCGCGACTTCTACGTCTGGAGCGACGACGATGCGGTCTACGACGACGCTCGCATCATCTTCACCGACACCGAGACATCGAACTGGGCCTGGGATCCGGTCGCCAAGCAGTACTACTGGCACCGCTTCTTCTCTCACCAGCCGGACCTGAACTTCGACAATCCCGAGGTGCTGAAGGCGGTACTCGGCATCATGGAGTTCTGGTGCGACATCGGCGTCGACGGACTGCGCCTCGACGCGATCCCCTACCTGATCGAGCGGGAGGGCACGAGCTGCGAGAACCTCGAGGAAACGCACGACATCCTCAAGGCGATCCGCGCCGCGCTCGACGCGAAGTACGCCGATCGCATGCTGCTGGCCGAAGCCAACCAGTGGCCCGAGGACGTGCGCGAGTACTTCGGCGACGGCGACGAGTGCCACATGGCCTACCACTTCCCGGTCATGCCGAGGATGTACATGGCAGTGGCCCAGGAAGACCGGCACCCGATCATCGACATCATGGGGCAGACCCCGGACATCCCGGACAACTGCCAGTGGGCGATCTTCCTCAGGAACCACGACGAGCTCACCCTCGAGATGGTCACCGACCGTGAACGCGACTACATGTACCGCCAGTACGCGGCCGACCCGCGGATGCGCATCAACGTCGGCATCCGTCGGCGCCTCGCCCCCTTGCTCGACAACGACCAGGGCAAGATCCGTCTGATGAACAGCCTGCTGCTGTCCCTGCTCGGCACGCCGGTGATGTACTACGGCGACGAGATCGGCATGGGCGACAACATCTACCTCGGCGACCGGAACGGCGTGCGGACACCGATGCAGTGGAGCCCGGACCGCAACGCCGGCTTCTCGCGCGCGGATCCGCAGAGCCTGTACCTGCCGCCGGTCATGGACCCCATCTACGGCTACGAAGCGGTGAACGTCGAGGCGCAGTCGCGCTCACCCTCCTCGCTGCTGAACTGGATGCGGCGCATGATCGGCGTGCGCAAGCGTCACCCGGCGTTCGGGCGCGGCTCGTTCCGTTTTCTCGCGCCCGCCAACCGGAAGATCCTCGCCTACCTGCGCGAGTACGAGGACAGCGACGGCAAGACCGACGTGATCCTCTGCGTCGCGAACCTCGGTCGCACGCCGCAGCCGGTCGAACTGGATCTCGCCGAGTTCGAGGGCCGAGTGCCGGTCGAACTGATCGGGCGCACCGAGTTCCCGCGCATCGGAGACCTGCCCTACCTGCTGACCTTGCCCGGGCACGAGTTCTACTGGTTCGAGATGACCGAGAACGACGCCGAGCCCGAGTGGCGAACCGAGAGCGAGACGGCCGAGCTGCCGCTGCTGGTCATGGCGACGGGCTGGCAGAGCCTGTTCGCCGAGCGTCAGACCGGCACCCAGCGCGCGCTTGCCGAGCAGCTGCGCGGGCGCTTCGTCGGGCTCCTGCCCGACTTCCTGGAGAACCAGCGCTGGTTCGCCGCGAAGGGGGAGACGATCGCGGCGGTCGAGCTCGAACGGCTACAGGTGTGGGAGCATGCCGGGGGCAGCTGGCTGCTCGCCTGGGTCGACGTCGCGTTCGCGCCGGGCGAGGGCGGCACGAGCCTCGAGTCGCAGCGCTACTTCCTGCCGCTCGCGATGACCTGGAGCGAGGACGGCGACGAGCTCACGCCGGCGGGCAAGGCGGCAAGCCTCGCCCGGGTTCGCCGACATTCGCGCCTCGGCATGCTGCACGACGCGTTCACCGATCCGGCCTTCTGCCGTGCCCTTGCCCACGCGATGGGCACCGGTGCCGAGTGCCCCCTGGACGGCGGGGGCATGCTTGCATTCAATGCCGATCCGGCGCTGCACGGGCTGCTCGGGCTCGATGACGGCGACGACGTGGCGGCCGCCTGCCTCACCCTCGACGTGGAACTCGCGCCGGCACAGGGCAGCAACACCGCGGTGCTGCTTAGTCGGACGGCCGGCTCGGACGGCACGGACAGCGCCGAGACGGAGGGCGTGACGCACCGGGTGTTCCTCAAGGGCTACCGGCGACTGCAGCGCGGTGTGCACGCCGAACTCGAGATCGGCCGCTTTCTCGCCGAGAGCACGGCAGCCTCGCGGGTCGCGCCGCTCGGCGGCAGTCTGGAGCTCGTCGACCCGTCGGGGAACGAGGATTCGTCCACCGCGGGTGCGCTCGCCATCCTGCAGGGGCACGTCTCGAACCAGGGCGATGCCTGGACACTGACGACCGGCTACCTGGAACGCTTCGTCGAGGACCATCTCCTTGTAGGACTCGGCGAGGACATGCCGTCGACCGAGCCGGGTTCCGGCATGGCGGCGGGCGAGGCCCCGGGGGTGCACGACGGCTTTCTGCTGCTCGCCACGACGCTCGGCCGACGCACGGCCGATCTGCACCGCGCCTTCGTCGGCGCGGAAGGGACGATCGGGGATCCGGCCTTCGCGCCGGAGCCCGTGAGCGACGAGGACGTCGCGGGCTGGGCGGCGGCCACCCGTCTCGCGCTCGCCGAGTCTCTCGAGCAGCTGGACGCCCGACTCGGTACGCTCTCCCCGGATGCGGCGCGCGACGCCGAACGGCTACTCGGTCGTCGGGACGCGCTGCTGGCGCGTATCGACGCGACCGCCGCGACACTGGCCGAGAGCGCGTCCGCGCTGGTGAAGACGCGTCATCACGGCGACTATCACCTCGGCCAGGTGCTCGTGAACAACAACGACTTCGTCATCATCGACTTCGAGGGAGAGCCGGCGCGCAGTCTCGCCGAGCGGCGTGCCAGGTACTCGCCGCTGAAGGACATCGGCGGGATGCTGCGCTCGCTCGACTACGCGGGCGCGAACGCACTCGAACGGGCGGTCGAGCTGTGGCCGGGCAACGCCGAAGCCTTCGAGGCCGGCATCGACGACTGGCGGCGACTGGCGGCGGCGGCGTTCCTCGAAGGCTATCGCGCCAGCGACGAGGGGCAGACGTCGCTCTGGCCGGAGCGGGGCGGTGACGAGATGCTCACGCTGATGACGATCGACAAGGCGCTCTACGAGCTGCGCTACGAGCTCGCCATGCGCCCCGACTGGGTGCAGGTGCCGGTGCGCGGGCTGCTTCGCCTGACGGAGGAGGGCGAGTAGGCAGGGGCCGACCGCGTTGCCCCTGCTTGAACGAGGGAGGGCCGTGCAGGGCCCGGTTGTCGGCCCGAGGGCGAAGGGTCGTCAGCGGGCCCGACGCTCGAAGTGGACGAAGACGTTGACGTAGCGCGTTCCACCAAGCGTCGTCGGGCGTCCGTGGGCCAGCCTCGCACCCTCGTACAGGCGCATCTTGCCCGGCGCGAGCAGCTGCTCGCCGCGCCGGTCACCGCAGCGTGTTCGTCGAACCTCGACCGCTCGACAGGTGCCTTGCGACTCGCCTCGACGTGTAACGCGATCACCGCGGCACTCATCCCTCGGCCGATACGGTCGTTCATACCTGTCGGTGGGCTAGGCGTCGCGGCTCAGGGCCCGCCGATGGATGTCGGTCGGAACAGCGGGTGGCGCCGCAGCACCCAGGCCTGGTTCTCGGTCAACGTCCAGGGCAGCGTGGTCTCGTCGCCCGACAGGAACATCAGGTTGTCCGCTCCGCCCTCGGTGCCGCAGATTCCAGGGTCCGCCGCGGCGCAGCGTGGGGTGTCGTCGAGAAGATCGAAGGTCTCGCCGTCCGCCTCGCTCGGGTGGGCAAGACCCGCGAAGTGCCCGAGCTCGTGCAGGAGGTTCGCCGCCAGCAGTTCGACGACCGTCTCCTCGTCGGGCGCTTCCCCGTCGGCGTAGCCTCTCCGCCAGGGCTGCTCGGCGACGAAGACGCAGGCGCGGGGGGACTCGAGGTCGAACGGCAGGCCGGGCTGCGGCGACAGTCCGGTCAGCTCGCCGCCGTCCTCGTCGTTCCATGCCTCGTCCGCGTCGACCCGTCGATCGACGGTATCGAGATCGTCGGCCGCTGCCGGACTCCAGGCGAGATCGCCCGCAAGCGTCGCGACGAAACCGATGTGCAGGGCGGGCGTACCACCGTCGTCGGGGGACGGTCCGGCTCGGCGGATCACGCGGCAGGCTTCGGCCGTGTCTCGCTCGTTCCGGAGGTCGGACAACCGATTCGTCTCGCGCACCGAGGCGACGCCGACCTCGATCGTGCCGATACCGAGCGCATGCGGGGCAAGTACCCGATCGAGGGCGGGACGCCAGGCCTCCTCGAGTTCGTCGGCGAACCCGCTGACTCGGTAGCGCTCGTCGGCATGGATGACATGCAGATATAGATCAACGACATGGCTGCGTTCGTCCAGGGGCGCGTCGTCACGACCGTCGGCATCGATCTCGCGCGCATCGCGAGCGTCTGCCGAATCGTGCGGGTCGCGACGGGTGCTGCTCGTCACATGGGCGAAGGCGGCGTCCGGCGGGTCGGTCTCGTAGTCGACGCGCCAGGTGCCACTCGCGAACGGCAGTCGGGGCGAGTTCGGCAGAAAGACGGCGAGATCACCGGTGCCGACGATCGGCTCGGTGACGATGCGACTGTCGAAGCGGGCCGCCTCCCAGCTGTCGTCCTCGAAGCGAGTGAGATGCACTGTCGCTCCGTCCGGTGCGATGACGCGCTTGATGCCGATCGTGTCGTCGGCGTGTTGCAGCGCCAGCGTCAGGAGCAACGAGACGTCACCGTCCTCGACCTCGATGCTGAACGAGCCGCCATTGTCGGTAGCGTCGACGTCGTCGTCCAGGTAGCCGTCGCCATCAGTGGGGGCATCCGTTACAGCATCCGCAACTGCATCGGTAGCTGCAACCGCAACTGCATCCGCAACTGCATCTGTAGCTGCACCCGCAACTGCATCCGTAGCTGCATGCGTAGCTGCATCGACACCTGCAGCGGTACCTGCATCGGCTGCCTCAGGGGAACCGGCATCTGCGTTCGTTACTGATGCGGTACTTGCAGTGGTACCTGCGTCGGCACCTTCATCGAGGTCTGCATTCACGACAGTCGCGTGCTTCGTCGTGTGCTTCGTGGCGTCTCTCGTCGTGTGCGCCGTCTTGTGCCTCGTCGTATCGAGTGCCGTCCGGTGAACCACGAGCGTCGATGGTTTCCAGCCGACTGAATCGGCATGCCTCGCGGAATCGCGCACAGGATCGGACATTGGCTCGGCCGCTTGCTCAGGCCCATGCTCGGGCCTCTGCTCGGGCCTCTGCTCAAGCTCTTGCTCAGCCCCATGCTCAGGCCTCCGCTCATGCGCTTGCTCAGGCCCCTGCTCGGGCGCTTGCTCGGACCTTTGCCCGGGCGCATGCACTCGCCGTTGCTCCTGTGATTGCTCTCGAACGTCGTCGGGTCTGTCGCAGGCCGCCGCCGCCAGAGCGAACGTCAGCAGAAGGGCACGCCGAACGCGCGCACGGAAGGAGGTGACAGGCTTGCGAAACATCGTTGATGACGCTGGCACCCGCAAACGGGCAGACGCTCAGAGGATGCCAGATCCAGGGGCGCGCGCTCGTTCATCGGCGCCGACTGGCGAGAGGCCGGGGAACGCCGAACCGGATCGACCGTGCCGACCCGGTCCGGTGTGTCATGGCGCTACCAGAAGCCGATCACCACGGCGATCATGGCGAGCACGAGCAGTCCCGAGAAGATCATGCCCATGCCTCGGCCCACGGTATTGCCCTCGTCGAGATGCACCTCGGTGGCGACGCCGCGCGACCACGTCATGCGCTCGACCGTGTCCGCGTCCGGTGGGGCGCTGCGCAAGCTCATGACCACGAAGATCACCGTGCTGACCACCGCCATGATGCCGACGTTGATCGTGAAGTGAATCGGCCACAGCCCTGCCTGCCCCAGCAGGAACACGACCACGCCGACCGCGTGTCCGAGACCGAGTGCCCAGATGGCCCCGGTCGCGTTGCCCCGCTTCCAGAACGCGCCGACGAGGAAGATCACGGCCACCGGCGGCACGATGATGCCGAACGCTTGCTGCAGGTAGGTCCACAGGCCGCCGAAATTCGCGATCTGCGGCGCCCAGGCGATCGCCACGACCATGAGGACCAGCGTCGTGATCTTGCCGTAGGTGCCGATCTTGTCGCGCGGCGTGTCGGGCTTGGCCTCGAGCACGAAGTCGTGGACGACCAGCGTGGAGGCCGAATTCAACGTGGAGTCCACACTCGACATGATTGCCGCGATCAGTCCGGCGAGCACCAGTCCGGTGACGCCGACCGGCAACACGGTGGTGACGAGGGCCGGGAACACCATGTCCGGGTTGGGCAGATCCGGGATGAGCAGGATCGCCATCGCGCCTGGCAGCACCATCGTGAACAGCGGGATGATCTTCAGGAGGCCGCCGAGGATGGCGCCGTACTGGGCGTTCTTCAGGTCCTTCGCGCCGAGCACGCGTTGCACGATGTACTGATTGGTGACCCAGTACCAGAAGCCCAGCAGAGTGACGCCGGTCAGGATGCCGGGCCAGGGCAGCATGTCGTCGCCCATCGGCCGGATCATCGACAGGTGCTCCTCGTTCGGCACCGCGTCGACGACGTTGGTCCAGGAATAGTCCAGCTGCCCGAACATGATGATGGTCATCAAGGTCGTGCCGAAGATCAGCACGATCGCCTGGAGGAGGTCGGTGTAGACCACCGCCTTGAGACCACCCGCGGCGGTGTAGATGCCGGCAAAGAGGCCGAGCCCGACGCAGACCTGCCAGATCACCAGGTCGGGAAAGAAGGTCTTGAGGACGACGGCGCCGGCGTAGAGCCCGCCCGCCGTGTCGACGATGATCGACAGGGCGATGGTGACGATCGAGAAGTAGCGCCGGCTGCGACGGTCGTAGCGAAGCTCGAGAAATTCGGGGATCGTGGTGATGCGCGAGCGCAGGTAGAGCGGCAGGAACACGAACGCGAGGATAAGGAGCGGAACCCCCGACATCCATTCGTAGGTGGAGACCGCTATACCGCTCGAGTAGGCGGCGCCCGACAAGCCGATCAGCGTGGTGCTCGAGATGTTCGAGGCGAACAGCGAGAACCCGATGATGCCCCAGCCGAGCGAGCGGCCGGCGAGGAAGAGGTCTTCGCCCGAATCGGTCTTCCTGGACACCCAGATACCAATCACGACGACGACGAGAAAATAGGCGGCGATGACGCCGATATCGAGCCCGCTGATTGCCTGTGCGACCTCGTCCGAACTGGTTTCATCCATCGACCATCTCCTGTCAACAAGAACGAGTCGTCACAATGCTTGTGACGCAGGCGACACTACGAGCCTTTCGCAGGAATTGCAAAGGAGTGTTTCGCGTATGCTGTCGATCGCGCTCGTGCACTCACCGGCGGCCCACCGGAGAAATGGCGGAGAAGCGGCGGAGAAGCGGCGGCGATGCAGTCGCGATGCAGTGGCTGGGCTGCAGATCGGCAGGGTCGGTGGCCAGGATACGGGTGCGGTGATCGGCACGTTCGCCATCGCTCGCACTCAGGCGAGCGTTTCAGGCGAGCGCTTCAGGCGAGCGCCTCAGGCGAGCGCCTCAGGCTAGCCAGTCACGTTCGGGGAGGAAGTCGCGCACCAGCGCCTCCTCGGGCGAACCCGGTTCGGCCTCGTGTCGGTATTCCCAGGCGACCTGCGGCGGCATCGACATCAGGATCGACTCGGTGCGCCCGCCGGACTGCAGGCCGAACAGCGTGCCGCGATCGAGCACCAGGTTGAACTCGACGTAGCGTCCGCGTCGCATCAGCTGGAAGGCGCGTTCACGGTCGCCGTAGGGCGCGTCCCGTCGGCGTTCGACGATGGGCTGGTAGGCGGGGAAGAAGTGCGTGGCCACCGAGCGCATCAGCCCGAAGGCGTTGTCGAATCCGCCGCGGTCGAAGTCGTCGAAGAAGAGCCCGCCGACGCCGCGCGCCTCGTCGCGGTGCGTGATGAAGAAGTAGCGATCGCACCAGGCCTTGAGTTCGTCGTGCAGGCCGTCGCCGAAGGGCGCGACCGCGTCGCGCGCGGTGCGGTGCCAATGCACGCAGTCCTCCCGCACGCCGTAGTAGGGCGTCAGGTCGAAGCCGCCGCCGAACCACCAGATCGGCGCCTCGCCCTCCTTCTCGGCCTTGAAGAAGCGCACGTTCGCGTGCGTGGTCGGCACGTGCGGATTCCAGGGGTGGAGCACCAGCGACACCCCCATCGCTTCCCAGCCGCGGCCGGCGAGCTGCGGGCGAGCGGCGGTGGCCGACGGCGGGAGCTTCGTGCCCGAGACCCGGGAGAAGGCCACGCCTGCCTTCTCGAACAGCGCGCCGTCGGTCAGGATGCGGGTGATCCCGCCGCCGCCCTCGGGCCGCTTCCACGGGTCGCTCCGGAAGGTCGCGCGTCCGTCGAGCGCTTCGAGATCGCGGCAAAGCCCGTCATGGAAGCCGGTGAGGAAAGTCTGCACCGCGTCGCCGTCGACGGCGGATCCGGTCTCTGCGCTCATGGGGTACGGGGGCGGTTCGGTTCGAGGTCGGGCACGAGCCTAACCGCATCGGCGCGCTTCGGTGAAACGGCGACCCGCGGTATCGTCGTACCATCGCACCGCGTCGGGCCGACGCGCGATCGAACGGATGACGATGCGCACGACGATCCTCGACGGCGGCATGGGGCAGGAGCTCTCGCGCCGAAGTGCCTCGCCGCCGACACCGCTCTGGTCCTCGCAGGTGTTGATCGACGAGCCCGATCTCGTCGCCGACCTTCACCGCGAGTACATCGAGGCGGGTGCCGACGTCATCACGCTCGCGAGCTACACCGCGACGCCCGAACGACTCGAGCGGCACGGCGTGCTCGATCGTTTCGACGCCCTGCACGACGCCGCCCTCGACATCGCCCGCCGCGCCCGCGACGAATCGGTGCTTGCAGACGAACGTTCGGCCGTGCGCATCGCGGGATCCTTGCCGCCGCTCGTCGGCAGCTATCGACCGGACACCACACCCGAACGAGACGCCGCCCTGGCCAGTTACCGCCGCATCGTCGAACGTCAGGCCGTCGGTGTGGACCTCTTCCTGTGCGAGACGATGGCCTCGATCGCCGAGGCTAGTGCCGCCGCGACGGCGGCGCTCGAGAGTGGCCTGCCGGTCTGGGTAGCGCTGACCGTCGACGACGATCGCTCGGGCCGCTTGCGCAGCGGCGAATCGCTGGCCGATGCCCGTGCCGCGCTCGAGCCGCTGGGCATCGCCACGCTGCTGCTCAACTGCAGCACGCCGGAGGCGATCGACGCCGCCTGGCCGGGGCTGCTCGGCGCGAGCGTCCCGATCGGGGCGTACGCGAATGCCTTCACCTCGGTCGCGGCCCTCGAGCCTGGTGGCACGGTCGACGCGCTCGATGCGCGCACCGATCTCGGCCCCGAGGCGTATGCCGAACGCGCCGCACGATGGGTCGCGGACGGGGCCACGATCGTCGGGGGCTGCTGCGAGACCGCGCCCGCGCACGTGCGAATGCTCGCCGAGCGTATGTCCTGAGCCGGTCGGGACCCCCGATCCGATCAGGGGGAAGCGCGCGGCGTGGACGAGCCGTGGTTCCTCGGCCGGTTCAGCGCAGGCGTCTGCCCGTCCTGACGTCGACGATGTCGCTCGGCGTCCGGCGCCCACCGGTCTCGCCGGCAACGATCGCGTCGAGGCCGGCAGACCCCTTGGCGAATTCCCGGGCGACGGCCTCGGCGGTGCGTAGCGCCGGGCGCCCGCTGAGGTTGGCGCTGGTCGAGACCAGGGGGTGACCGCAGCCCTCGCACAGGGCGCGCACGACCGGGTGGTCGCTCACCCGCACCGCGATCGTCCGGCGTCCGCCGCGCAGCAGCGCCGCGGCAGTGTCTGTGCCGTCGGCGTCGCTCTGCGCGTCGCGGTCGGCGGGAACCGGCCACGAGGCCGGCACGATGAAGGTGACGGGGCCCGGCCAGGCGAGATCCATGCGAGAGCGCCAGGCCGGTTCGAGCGGGGCGAGCCAGGGCGCAAGCTGGCGGCGCTCGGAGGCGACGAGGATGAAGCCCTTCTCGGGCGCTCGGCCCTTGATCGCGAGAACGCGGCGAAGGGCGTCGACGCTCGACGGGTCACACCCGATACCGAACACCGCCTCGGTCGGGTAGGCGACGACACCGCCCGCGCCGATCGAGCGAACGGCTTCCGCCACATCGACGATCGGAGCCGTCGCGGCAGCCGTTCGCGGGTTCACGGCGCCGTCGTTCGACGCGGGAGCGGTGGTGGAGGCCGCAGTCGATCGGTCGCCGTCGGGGCTGCCGTTCGGCACGACGTCCCGCTGTTCAGGACTTCGACGCCGCCACGATCTTCACGGCACCGCCGCCGGTCTCCCGGTCGCTCGTCGATCCGCCGTCACCCGCTGCCTCCCGGGTCGATTCCCTGTTCGATTCCCTGTTCGATTCCCTGTTCGATTCCCTGTTCGATTCCCTGTTCGATTCCTTGGCCGCCTTCGCCGCCGCCCGCTTCTTCGCCGCCGCCTTCTTGGCCGCGGCCGACTTCTTCTTGGCCTTCTTCTTCACCTTCTTCCTGGCCGCGGGCTTCTTCGCGGCGGCATCGACCTTCGCGGCCGCCTTCTTCTTGCCGCGACCGCGCTTCTCGGGTGCCTCATCGAGCATCTTCAGGCAGGTCTCGAGATCGATGTCGCCGGCGCTCTCGTGCTGCTCCTTCGGGATCTTCGCATTCTTGTTGCCGTCGGTGATGTACGGCCCCCAGCGCCCGTTGAGGATCTGCACGTCCGTTCCCTCGAAGTGGCGGATCAGACGATTCGCCTCGATGACCTTCTTCTCCGCCACGACCTCGCGGGCGCGTTCCAGCGTGATCTCGTACGGGTCGTCCCCGTCCTCCTCCTTCAACGAGACGAACTTGTCGCCGTACTTCACGTAGGGCCCGAAGCGGCCGAAGTCGGTCGTGAGCTTCTCGCCCTCCGGCGTCTCGCCCAGCGTGCGCGGCAGCTCGAACAGGCGCAGCGCCTCGGCGAGCGAGATCAGGTTCATGCGCTGGTGCTTGCGGAGCCCCTTGAATCTCGGCTTCTCCTCGTCGTCGCGGTGGCCGATCTGCGCCATCGGCCCGTAGCGCCCGAGCCGCACGACGACGGGCTTGCCGCTGGCCGGATCGGTGCCGAGCTGGCGCTCCTCGACCGCTTCCTCGCGCGTGACGTTCTCCATCTTGTCGTCGACGCGCGGCTTGAACTTGCTCCAGAACTCCTCGAGCAGCGGCACCCATTCCTTCTCGCCGCGGGAGATCGCGTCGAGCTCGTCCTCGAGCTCGGCGGTGAAGTCGTAGTCCACGTAGGTCTTGAAGTGCTGCGCGAGGAACCGGCTCACCACGCGTCCGGTATCGGTCGGGAAGAAGCGGCGGCTCTCGATCTCCACGTACTCGCGGGACTGCAGCGTGGAGATGATCGAGGCGTAGGTCGATGGTCGACCGATGCCGTATTCCTCGAGCGTCTTGACCAGGCTCGCCTCGGAGAAACGGGGCGGCGGCTCGGTGAAGTGCTGGGTGAGTTTCACGTCATGCAGCGGCACGATGTCGCCCTTGGCAAGCTCGGGCAGGAGCTTGTCGTCCTCCTCGCCCTTCTTCTTGTCGTCCGCGTCTTCCTGGTAGACCGTCATGAACCCGGGGAAGGCGATGGTGGATCCGGTCGCGCGAAAGCGGTTGTCGTCGCCGCAGGCGAAATCGACGGCGACCTGATCGATCGTCGCGTGCATCATCTGGCTCGCCACGGTCCGCTTCCAGATGAGGTTGTAGAGGCGGTACTGGTCGTCGTTGAGGAAGCGCTTCATGTCGTTCGGCAGCCGCATGACCGAGGTCGGGCGAATGGCCTCGTGCGCCTCCTGAGCATTCTTCGACTTGTTCTTGTAGACGTTGATGGTCTCGGGCAGGTAATCCTTGCCGTAGCGCTCGGGGATCAGGGTTCGCAGCTCCTCCAGACAATCGTTCGAGAGGGTGATCGAGTCGGTCCGCATGTAGGTGATCAGGCCGGTCTGGCCGTCACCGATGTCCACGCCCTCGTAGAGACCCTGGGCCGTGCGCATGGTGCGCTGCGCGCCGAAGCCGAGCTTGCGCGAGGCCTCCTGCTGCAGGGTCGAGGTCGTGAAGGGGGCGGTGGCGTTGCGCTTCCGCTGCTTCTTCTCGACGTCGATGACCGCGAGCGCCCGGGCGCCCGCCGAGCCGGTCCTCTCCGCGTGGGCGAGCAGCATGTCCCGCACCTCGTCGGCGTGATCGCCGTTGGTGACGGTGAACTGCTTGACCTTGTCGTCGCCCAGCAGCGACAGCCGCGCGCCGAACGGCTGCGCGTCCTTCTCGAGTTCGGCGACGATGCTCCAGTACTCCTTCGGGATGAAGGCCTCGATCTCGTCCTCGCGCTCGCAGATCATGCGCAGGGCAGGGGATTGCACGCGCCCCGCCGACAGACCGGCCTTGATCTTTCGCCACAGCAGCGGCGAGAGGTTGAAGCCGACCAGGTAGTCGAGCGCGCGTCGCGCCTGCTGGGCGTTGATCAGGTCGATGCCGAGTTCACGCGGATTGGCGACGGCGTCCTGCACCGCGCCCTTGGTGATCTCGTGGAAGACCACGCGCTTGACGTCCTTGCCCTCGAGCGCGCCTTCCTCGCGCAGATGCTCCACCAGGTGCCAACTGATCGCCTCGCCCTCGCGATCCGGGTCGGTCGCGAGGAGGAGGGTGTCGGCCTTCTTCAGCGCACGCTTGATCGCGTTGACATGTTTCTCGTTCCGCTCGATCAGCTGGTACTTCATCGAGAAGTCCTGCGAGGGATCGACCGCGCCTTCCTTCGGCAGAAGGTCCCTGACGTGACCGTAGGAGGCGAGCACGGTGTAGTCGCCACCGAGATACTTCTCGATGGTCTTGCCCTTGGCGGGGGACTCGACGATGACGAGGTTCTTGCTCATTGGCTGCGCTGGGGTGTCGGTCCGGGGGACCGGAGCGGTCCGCAGGCATTCTTCACGAAAACCCCCCCGAGCGTCCAATCGGTGCGCTCGCGGCGGGCCGGCACGGCTGTGGTGCCGGACTGACGGCGGCCCGCGTGACGAAGCGTCAACGCCACGTCACGGGACTGCTCGTCCTCTGTCGTCGGTGCAACGCGCGTACCGGCCGTCCCGCTCGACCACGACGCGCCCGGCGAGTTCGAGTGCGCCGAGGGCGGCAAGCAACGCCGGCACGTCGAGACCACTGCGCGAGACGAGTCGCTCGAGGGTTGCCGAGCCGGCATCGAGTGCCGTCCACACGCGCTCGGACGTCGTGTCTCCGTCTCGCGTGCGCGCACTTGCAGGCATCACGGTTCGCGCCGTCGTCGGTCTCGGACGGGCCGACGTGTCGTCCTCGAGCGCGCGGCGAAGCGGCACCGCCAGCACGCGCAGCACATCCGCGGCGGAGGTGACCAGCGCCGCGCCGTCGCGTATCAGGGCGTGGCAGCCGGCGCTGCGCGGGTTGTCGACGGCACCCGGCACGGCCATGACTTCCCGCCCCTCGTCGAGCGCGTGGCGCGCGGTGGTCAGCGTGCCGCTCGGCAGGGCGGCTTCGATCACCACCACGCCGAGGCTCGCGCCGCTGATGAGCCGGTTCCGTTGCGGGAAGCACCAGGGCTGCGGGGGGTGGCGGAGCGGGAACTCGCTCGCGATCGCGCCGCCGCGCTCGAGCACGGCGGCGGCGAGACGGCGATGGCGGCGCGGATAGACGATGTCCGGGCCGGTGCCCGTGAAGGCGAGTGTCGGCGGACCGCCGTCGGGCAGCGAACCGTCGAGCGCGCCGGCATGGGCGGCCCCGTCGGTGCCGAGGGCGAGACCGCTGACGACGACGAGGCCGCTGGCGGCAAGGTCGCGCGCCAGGGCCTGCGCCTGCTCGAGTCCCGCCTGCGAGGCATCCCGGGAGCCGACCACCGCGACCGACGGCCCGGCCAGTGCCGCCGGGTCCCCTTCCAGGTACAGCAGCGGCGGCGGGTCGAGGATGCCGCGGAGCAGCGGGGGATAGCACGGGTCGTCGATGGGCACGAGGTGGCGACGCGAGTCGGCCGTCCACCAGTCGAGCGTCTCGACGACGCGTCGACGGGTGAGCGAGCCGTCGAGCGCGGCGACATGCGCCGGGGTCAACGGCCCTTGCGGCGCGGTGAGCGCGAGGCGAGCGCGGCGAGCCACCGACCGATCCGTCCCGACGGCGTCGCTCAGCGCGCCGAAGAGCCGTGCGGGGTCCGGAAAGGCAGCCTGCAGCCGCCGGCACGTGGCCGGCGTGAGCGGGCCGGCCAGGGCGAGGGCGAGCCAAGGGCCGAACCGGGCCAGCGTTCTTCGTTCGAACGGCGCCTGCGCGCCGGGTACGTCATCCATGACGGTGACCGGGGGGCTGGCCCGCGTTCACCGCCGCGCCCGGTGCCCCACGAGCGGGGCGGGGCGGGGGCGGGGTTGCGCGGGCGTGTCAGATCCCGGTGATCACGTCGTTGAGCGTCACCGGGCGAGTCGATTCGAGGACCAGCGCGTAGCTTACTTTCTCGAAGGTCTCGAACACCATCAGGACACCTGTACGGACGTTCGGCAACGGCACGCGCTCGAAGCCGCCGCTACCGCGCGGGTCGACGATCTCGCCGCCGTCCTGCTCGATCGCGAGCACGTCGCCGATCGCGATGTCCGAACCCTCTCCGATGTTCAGCACGACGACCTGGTCACGTCCGGTGCGGCTGATCGCGTTGACCAGCGAGATTATTCTCGCCTCGCCGCGGATCTCGGGCAGGCGGGGGACGTACTGCGACTGCACCGTGCCGCCGCTGGAGGGCAGGAGGATGTCGCCGGCGATCGTCTCCATCTTGTTGCTGATGATCGAGAGCGTGGAGGGGTCCCCGACGTTGAGCAGCTTCGCGCTGGAGACATTAGTGATCTCGTAGCCGAGCGTCTCGCCGGAAATCGGATCCGTCAGCGCCTTGCTGCGACGGTAGATGCCGTAGCGCGTCTGGTCGCGCGAGATGTCGCCGCGGGCGTAGATGCGGTTGCCTGTCGCGCTGGCGAGGTGTCCGTCGTCGTTGCCGATCACGTAGGGCGCGTCGCGAATGGTCTTCAGATCGACCACACGCGGGTGCACGAGGAACTGGGAGATCGCGTCGCCGGGGATCATCGGCACCGCGTCATCCAGCGACTCGCTACGGATGCGTGGCGACAGACGGGTCACGTCGTCGCCGGTCGCCGCGCCGAGCAGCGGCTCGCCGTCGGCGTTGACGGGACGTGCGCCGAGGTTGGGGACAACCTTGCCGTTTCGGGTCAGCACCAGCGTCGGCTTGCCGTTCACGTACTCGAGCGCGAGTTCGTCACCCGGGTAGATCAGGTGGGGGTTGGCGATCTGCGGGTTGTAGTTCCAGAGCGACGGCCACCGCCAGGGCTCCTTCAGGAAGCGATCGGAGATGTCCCAGAGGGTGTCGCCGCGGACGACGGTGTAGCGCTCCGGTGCGTCATCCTCCAGGTCGTCCTCGCCCACCCAGTTGCGGGGCACGACCGACGTGTAGCCGGCGTTGTAGCCGTCCGTGCCGAAACGATCGGCGGCGCTGGGCCCGGCATTGTCGACGACGCGCGCCGACGGTCCGCTGGTGCCGCAGGCACTGATCAGCGCGCCGATGCCGAGCGCGACCAGGATGCGCAGGGCGGATCGGGGCGCGGCAGTCGTTCGTGGGGCCATTGGCGGGCACTCTCCTCTGGAGCGGCACGTCATGCCGCGGGTCTGCAAGCTGGATCGGCGGTTGGCCGACTTTCTTGACTGCTAGAATCGCGCCTTTCCTCTCCCGGACCCGTAGCCGTGTCGCCGCTCGACATCCTGATCTTTCCCGATCCGCTCCTCAGGACGCGGGCGGAACCGGTCTCCGAGGTCGACGGGGAGGTCGCCGCGCTGGTCGATCGCATGTTCGAGACCATGTACGACGCCCCCGGAATCGGGCTTGCCGCCACCCAGGTGGATGTCCACCGGCGCATCGTCGTGATCGACACCTCGGAGGAGAAGGACGCGCCCCTGACGCTCGTCAATCCGGAGCTGACACTCGTCGAGGGCATGGGTGAGATGCAGGAAGGGTGCCTGTCCATTCCGGGCGTTTACGAGCTCATCAAGCGCCCCGAGCGGGTGCGGGTGGCCGCGGTGGACCGTGAGGGCGAGCCGTTCGAGCTCGAAGCCGAGGGGCTGCTGGCGGTCTGCATCCAGCACGAGATCGACCATCTCGACGGAAAGCTCTTCGTCGACCACCTCTCACCACTGAAACGCAACCGCATCCGCCGCAAGATGCTGAAACGCCTCCGTGACGGCCCGGACGAGGACGAGGACGAACTGCCTCATGCCTGATGCGGCACCCCTGCGCATCGTCTTCGCCGGGACGCCTGCGTTCGCCGCGGTCTCGCTCGCGGCACTGCTCGCGTCGGCCCATGGAGGCGAGGCCGGCGGGGATGGCAGGGGTAGCGAGGCAGGCGAGGCAGACGGGGGTGGCGAGGCCGTCGGCGGTCGCCAGGCCGGCAAGGCCGGCGGCGGTGAAGACAAGCGACCGGCGGGGCTCGAGGTGGTCGGGGTGCTCACCCAGCCGGACCGCGGCTCGGGACGCGGTCGCAAGCTGACGGCCAGCGCCGTCAAGACGCTCGCCCTCGAGCACGGCCTTCCGGTACAGCAGCCGACGAGTCTCCGCGACGCCTCGGCGCAGGCGGCGCTCGCCGAGCTGCGACCCGACGTGCTGGTGGTCGTCGCCTACGGATCGATCCTGCCGCCCGAGGTGCTGGCGATACCGCCGCTGGGCTGCCTGAACGTGCACGGCTCCCTGCTGCCGCGCTGGCGCGGTGCCGCACCGGTGCAACGCGCGATCCTGGCGGGCGATGCCGAGACCGGCGTCTGCATCATGCAGATGGACGAGGGGCTCGATACCGGCGACGTGCTGGCGCGAGCGTCGACCCCGATCGGTGCGGACGAGACCGCGAGCGAACTGACCGATCGTCTGGCGGCCCTCGGCGCGGCGACCCTGGTCCCGGCCATCGAGGCACGCCGAGCCGGCGCGGCGACGGCCGAGCCGCAGCCTGACGTCGGGGTGACCTACGCCGCCAAGCTCGACAAGGCCGAAGCGCGGCTCGATTTCACTGAATCGGCGGATCTCCTGCACCGACGGGTACGGGCGTATCACGGCTGGCCGGTCGCCGAGTCGACGCTCGCGGGCGAACGCGTCCGCCTGTGGCGAACCCGCCTGGTGCGCGCACCGCTGCCGAACGGGCAGTCGGTGCACGCGGCGACGGCGGCGCGTCCGGCAGGTGCCGATGCCGCGCCCGGGACCATCCTGGACGTCAGCGGCGACGCGATCCGTGTGGCGACCGGCGACGGCGTGCTCGAGCTTCTCGAGCTGCAGCGACCCGGCGGTCGACCGCTCGACGCGGGCACCTTCGCGCACGATCGCGAACTCGTCGGCCATCAGTTCGCCGGATGAGCGCGCCGGTGACAGGCGAAGGCCGGCCGAAGGACGGCCAGACCGACGGCCGGAAGAAGGGCTGGAGGGACGGCCGGAGGGACACCCGGACGGGCGGCGGGTCGGAGGGGAAGGATGGTGGCCAGAAGAGCGGCCAGAAGAGCGGCCAGAAGAGCGGCCAGAAGAGCGGCCAGAAGAGCGGCCAGAAGAGCGGCCAGAAGAGCGGCCAGAAGAGCGGCCAGAAGAGCGGCCCGAAGAAAGGCCAGAAGACCGGTCCGAAGGCGCGTCGGGACACCGAGTCCACCGCCGGCGTGGCCGTGCGGGTCGCGGCCGTCCGCGTCATCGAGCAGTTGCTCGATCGCGGCGGCTCCCTGACCCGTCTGGTGCCCGAGGCGCAGTCGACGCTGCCGCCGGCCGATCGCGCGCTGCTGCAGGCCTATGCCTTCGGTCTCGCTCGCTGGTCCGGACAGCTGCAGGGCGTCCTCGATGCGCTGTTGGAACGGCCGCTGAAGGCCAAGGACACCGACGTGAGGCTGCTCATCCAGCTGGGCCTGTTCCAGCTGCTGCACACGCGCACCCCGCCCCACGCGGCGGTCGACGCGACGGTCGCGGCGACCCGTGCGCTCGACAAGCCCTGGGCGCGGGGACTCGTCAACGCCGTGCTTCGGAACGCGATCCGGCGACGCGACGCGCTGCTCGACGGGCTCGATGAAACCGCCCGGCTGGCGCATCCACCCTGGCTGCTGAAGCGGCTCGTGGCCGACTGGCCGAACCGCTGGCAGGAGATCGTCGCGGCGAACAACCTTCAGGCGCCGATGACCTTGCGCGTCAACCTCGCCCGTGTGACGCGGGTCGACTATTTCCGCCGGCTGTCCGAGGCCGGGCGCGAGGCGGCGCCGGTGGACGCGCTGCCGGCCGCGCTGGTGCTGGAGACGCCGGTCCCGGTGGACGTGCTGCCGGGGTTCGCCGCTGGCGACGTCAGCGTCCAGGATGCCGGGGCGCAGCTTGCCGTGGCTTTCCTGATCGAGGCGACCGCGGCCGGCGGACGACTCCTCGACGCCTGCGCCGCACCGGGTGGCAAGACCGCGCAGGCACTCGAGAGCGGCCACTTCGGGGAGGTCGTCGCGATCGACCGGGATGCGGAACGGCTCGAGCGGGTTCGCGAGACGCTGGTTCGGGTCGGCGTCGAGGGCACGTCCCTGCACGCCGTCGACGCCGCGGACACCGCCGCCTGGTGGGACGGCACGCCGTTCGAGGCCGTGCTGATCGACGCGCCGTGCACCGCGACCGGCGTCATCCGGCGTCACCCGGACATCAAGCTGCTGCGGCGAGCGACCGACGTCGCCGCGCTCGTTGCCGAGCAGGCGCGACTGCTCGATGCCCTGTGGCCGACGCTCGGGCCGGGCGGCGCGCTGCTGTACGCCACCTGCTCGGTACTTCGCGAGGAGGGCGAGTCGCAGATCGCCGCCTTCCTCGGGCGTCGATCGGGCGTGACGCTCGTGCACGAGCGGCGGGTGCTGCCGGGCGAGGGGGCGAGCATGGACGGCTTCTACCACGCGTTGCTGGTGCGCGGCGGGTGAGGCGTCGATCGCTGGCAGCGATCGTCGTCTGCGCGCTGGCGGCGCTGCTGCTGTTCGCGCTGATCGGTGGCCAGCCCGAGTTCGGCAGCGAGGCTGCGCGCGCGGGCGAGGCGTCGGCCGCTCGCGCCGAGGGCATACGCGTGCGCGACGCGACCCTCAGACGAACCCCGACGGCGTGGCGGCTCGACGCGCGGGCCGACATCGAGCTGCCGCCGGCGATCCGCTCGGGACTCGACAGCGGGGTGCCGCTCGAATTCGTGCTGGCGGTCTCGCTCCGTGAACCGCGCCGCTTCGCCCCCGACCGGACGCTGTTCGACGTCGAGCGACGCTACGGGCTCGTGTACTACGAGCTGACCCGGCACTACCGCGTGCGCTCGCTCGACGACGGCACGGCCCGCAACTACCGCTCGCTGGGCACCGCGCTGGACGGCCTCGGCACGCTCGCCGGTGTCTCGCTCGGCATGCCGGGCGCAAACGTTTCCGGCCGGCCCGGGGTCGACGCCGTCGTACCGTCGCCGCTCGTCGGGCGGCTGTCGCTGACGCTCGACGGACGGGCCTTGCCCCTGCCGCTGCAGGCGCCGTTCGGATCGGCCTGGCAGTTGTCCAGTCGTCCGCACGAGTGGGACGTCAGCTCGTGAACGCACGCTTCGGCCGGCGTACGCCCGCGTCCGAACGCCGGACGACGACCGTGCCGAGCTCGCGGCGGACGCTGACCAGCGCGCTCCTCATGGGGCTATTGTTCGTCGTGCTGATCGTCTCCCTGTACGCGCTCGGCACGACGGCGCTGCGCCTGGACGAGTTCGGTCGCTACTATCACTGGCTGCTGATCGGCAACGGCCTCGCGCTCGCCTTCATCGGCGTGCTGATCGCGCTCAACGGCTGGCGCCTGATCGGCGAGTTCCGGCGGCAGGTCGCCGGCGCGCGCCTGACCGTGAAGCTCGTGGTCCTGTCGGTCGCGCTCGCGCTGGTGCCGGTGACGCTCGTCTACGGCTTCTCGCTCCGCTTTCTGCGCGCGAACATCAACAGCTACTTCGACCTCGAGATCGATCGCACGCTGGACGACTCGCTCGAGCTCGCCCGCGAGTCGCTCGACCTGCAGATGCGGACCCTGCAACGCGATACCCTTCGCGTGGCGGACGAACTCGTCGGCGTGGATGACTCCGCCGCCGTGATCGTGCTCAACACGCTGACGCGCGAGGGCGAGGCGTCCGAGATGACACTGGTCGGCCCGGACAACCGCATCGTCGCGTCCACCGGCCTGCTCGGCGACATCACCGTGCAGCCGGATCGTCCGGCGGACGACCTGATCACGCGCGCGCGCCAGGGCCTGCCGTACGTCGGCGTGGATCCCGCGGAGGACGGTGAGCTCTACGTGCGTGTCGTCACCCCGGTGTTCTCGCTCGATGCGGCGCGTGAGCATTCCGTACTGCAAGCCCTGTACCCGGTATCGCCACGCTCCTCCGATCTCGCGATGAGCGTGCAGTCGAGCTACCAGCAGTACCGTCAGCTGGTGTTCCTGCGACGCCCGCTCATGCTGAGCTCGATGCTCACGTTGTCGCTGGCGCTGCTGCTGTCGGTGATGATGGCGGTCTGGTTCGCCTTCTATGCCGCGCGCCGCATGATGCTGCCGGTGCACGATCTGGTCGAAGGCACCCGTGCGGTCGCCGACGGTGACTACGGCACGCGCATCGACCGACGCGGCAAGGAGGACGAGCTCAGCTTCCTCGTGGGGTCGTTCAACCACATGACCGGTCAGCTCGAGCAGGCCCGTCGGCACGCCGAGACCAGTCGGGTGGAAGTCGAGCGTCAGCGGGCCTGGCTGCAGGCCGTGCTCGGGCAGATCTCCTCCGGCGTCATCACGCTCGACGCCCGCGGGCACGTCCGGAGCGCGAACGCCGCTGCCCTCGAACTGTTCGGCGAGGAACTGTCCGGCTTCGAGGGGCGTGAACTCGCCGGGGCGGCCGGCGGCGCCGGCGTGCTCGCGCAGTTCGTCGAAGGCATCGATCGCTGGCTGGCCGCACCGGTGTCGGCGGACGAGCCCGGCGCGAGCGACTGGTCCACCGAGCTCGAGGTGCTCGACCAGAGCGGTCGACGCTTCTTCCTGTGCCGCGGCGCCTCCCTGGTCGATTCCGGCGGCGACACCGCGGGGCGCGTGCTCGTCATCGACGACATGACCACGATCATCGTCGCCCAGCGCGACGCGGCCTGGAGTGAGGTCGCCCGCCGGCTCGCCCACGAAATCAAGAATCCGCTCACGCCGATCCAGCTCTCGGCCGAGCGCCTGCGGCACAAGTTCGCCCGCAAGCTCGGCGAGGAGGACGTCGGATTGCTGACGCGCCTGACCCACACGATCGAGAACCAGGTGGACGCTTTGAAATCGATGGTGGACGCGTTCGCCGACTACGCCGCCGCGCCGCGACTCGATCTGGTCGACACCGACGTCAACGCGCTCGTGCTCGGCATCGCCGAGCTCTACCGGGTGCCGGGCACGGTACGCATCGACCTCGATCTCGACCCCGATCTTCCCTCCATCCCGCTCGACACGCCGCGCCTGCGGCAGCTGGTGCACAATCTCCTGAAGAACGCCCTCGAGGCGCAGCAGGGACAGCCCGAGCAGGTCGCGCATCTCGTCACGCGCGTCGCTCGCCACCGAGGACGCGTCATGCTCGAGATCGTCTGCAGCGACGAGGGGCCGGGGTTCGGCGCGGAGCTCCTCGGGCGGGTGTTCGAGCCCTACGTCACCTCCAAGCCGCGCGGCACGGGCCTCGGGCTCGCCATCGTGCGAAAGATCGTCGAGGAGCACGCCGGCACCATCCGCGCGGAGAACGTCGCGGACGCCGACGAGAGCGGCCCGAGCGCTCGCGGTGCGCGCGTCACGGTCGCCCTGCCGTACCCGGGCACCCGGCTCGTGGCGGTGCCCGGCCCCGGCGTCGCGAGCGGACGCGACGGCGACCGGCAGGCGCGCGCGTGAGCGGCGGTCGCTCGGGCGGGGCGCGCGTGCTGGTCGTCGACGACGAGCCGGACATCCGCGGTCTTCTCCAGGAGATCCTCGAGGATGAAGGCTATGCGGTGTCGGTCGCGGACAGCGCCACCGCCGCTCAGGCTTCGGTGGACGAGTCCCGCCCGGATCTCGTGCTCCTCGATATCTGGATGCCCGACACCGACGGCGTGACCCTGCTCAAGCGCTGGAACGGCGGCGGTGGCCTCCGCTTCCCCGTCATCATGATCTCCGGGCACGGTACGGTCGAGACGGCGGTCGAGGCGACCCGCCACGGTGCGGTGGACTTCATCGAGAAGCCGGTCTCCCTCGCCCGGCTCCTGCTCACGGTGGAGAAGGCGCTGGCGAACGACCATCGGCCGGGCAATCGGACGGGCGAGCCGGACGGCGAGCGCGAGGCGCTGCCCCCGCCCCGGCGCCTGCCGCTGTTCGTCGGCACCGGCGAGCGCGTGCAGGCGCTGCGCGAGCGGCTGGAGGAGGAAGGCGGGCGCGACGGGTCGCTGCTGCTCATCGGTGAGGGCGGCAGCGGGCGAACGCTGTTCGCCCAGCACCTGCACGACCGGGGGCGGGGCGAGGGTGGCGCCCGGCCGTTCATCCAGCTGCGCTGCGACACGCTGTCGAGTGCCAGTGCTCACCGCGAGCTGCACGGCGACGAGCACGGCGGCTCGCCGAGTGCGGGCTACTTCGAATCGGCCGCCGACGGGACGCTGTTCCTGAGCGACGTCGAGCTGCTGCCGCCGGCGGCGCGGCAGTGCCTGAGACAGGCGATCGAGGAACAGGGATTCGTGCGCCACGGCGGCAGGACGCGGGTGCCGCTTCGCTGCCGCCTGGTCGCCTCGTCGCGGGCGCCGCTCGTGGCCACCGGTCGTGGCGAGCCGGCATCGGGCGGTGGCCGGCGTGGACTCGACCCGGCCCTCGTGCGGCTGCTGTCGGGATCGGTGGTGACGCTGCCGCCGCTCCGCGAGCACCCCGAGGACATCCCCGCCTTGCTGGATGCCCTCGTCGACTGGCACGTCGCCGAGGAGGGGCTCGGCTACCGCCACTTCACCCTCGCGGCGCAGAATCGCCTGCGGAACCTCGACTGGCCGGGCAACCTGCTGGAGCTCAAGAACCTCGTGCAGCGCCTGATGCTGCTCGGCGGTCCGACCGAGATCGAGGTCGCCGAGATCGACCGGGCGCTCGGCCTCGGGGGCAGCGCGAACGGCGGGTCGGGCGGCGCGGCGGCGGGGTCGGCCCGGTCCGCGTCTCGGCAAGCGGCGGGATCCGGTGCCACGATCACCCTTCGCGACGACTTGCCGCTGCGCGAGGCCCGCGCGGATTTCGAACGGCAGTACCTGCTCCGCTGTCTGTCGGCCAGCGGCGGCAACATCGTCGAGCTGGCCCGCCACGTCGGCATGGAGCGCACGCATCTCTATCGAAAGCTCCGCAGTCTCGACATCGACCTCGACAAGGTGCGTGAATAGGCCGATGACGATGACGATGAGCAGACCCACGACCAGAGGGGCGGATCGCGCATGAAGATCATCGTTCTCGGGGCAGGCCAGGTCGGCCGAACCGTCGCGATCAGCCTGACCGAGGAGGACAACGACGTCACCGTCGTGGACACCGAGGCGTCCATCCTGCAGGAGATCGCGGACACCACCGATCTGCGCACGGTGGCCGGCCAGGCCTCCTTTCCGGAAGTGCTGCGCCTCGCGGGCGCGGAGGATGCGGACATGATCATCGCCGCGACCGATTCGGACGAGACCAACATCGTCGCGATCCAGATCGCCTACACGCTGTTCCGGACGCCGGCCAAGATCGCCCGCATTCGCTCGCAGGACTACATGCGCGAGAAGAACCTGTTCAGCAACGAGCACATCCCGATCGACGTGATCATCAGCCCCGAGCAGCTGATCACCGAGCATATCGAACGCATCATCGAGCACCCCGGCGCGATCCAGGTGGTGGACTTCGCGCAAGGGCGCGTGCGGCTGGTGGGGGTGGAAGTGCAGCGCAGTGCCCCGATGGCCGGTCGACCACTCGCCCACATGCCCGATCTGCTGGACGGCGTCCACACCCGCGTGGCCGCGATCTATCGGGGTGACGAGCGGGTGGTGCCCGACGGCTCGACCGTGCTCCGCGCGGGCGACGTCGTCTTCTATCTCGGGCAGCGCAAGGACGCCGGGCTGATCATGGCGTTGTTCCATGACGTCGACGAACCCTGTCGGCACGTGATGATCGCCGGCGGTGGCAACATCGGTCTGCTCCTGGCCCGCAAGCTCGAACGCTTCTACCGGGTCAAGGTGCTCGAGGCGGACGAGGCGCGCGCCGAGTTCATCGCGGGCGAGCTCGCGAGCGCGATGGTGCTGCACGGTGACGCCGCGAACAAGGAGATGCTGATCGACGAGAGCGTCAGCGAGATGGACGTCTTCTGCGCGCTGACCAACGACGACGAGGCGAACATCCTGTCCGCCATGCTGGCCAGACGCATGGGGGCGGACAAGGTGATGTCGCTGATCAACCGCCCCGCCTATGTCGATCTGGTCGAGCGCGACATCATCGACGTCGCGGTCTCGCCGCAGCAGATCACCATCGGGGCGCTGCTCACGCTCATTCGCCGCGGCGACGTGGTTGCCGTGCACTCCCTGCGGCGCGGCTCCGCCGAAGCCCTCGAGGGCGTCGCTCACGGTGACCGCGAGACCTCCGCGCTCGTCGGACGAAGCATCGGTGAGCTCAAGCTCCCTGGCAGCGCGAACATCGGCGTCGTGGTCCGCGGCGAGGAAGTGCTCGTCACACACCATGATCTGGTGATCGAGCCGGAGGATCACCTGATCGTGCTCGTCACCGACAAGCGGCAGATACACGACGTGGAGAAGCTCTTCCAGGTCGGCGTCACGTTCGTCTAGGCCTCCCGGTCGGGAACCCCGCATGCCGATCCAGTTGCAAGTGGTCCAGCGCGTCGTCGGCGCGCTGCTCACGTTGTTCAGCGCGAGCATGCTGACGCCAATGCTGGTGGACCTGCTCTACGGCGATGACGCCTGGTTCCCCTTCCTCGGGGCCTTCGTCGCCACGTGCGGCGTCGGGCTCGCGCTGTTCCTGCCCGTGCGCAGGGAACGCGGCCAACTGCGCCTTCGCGACGGATTCGTGGTGGTGGTGCTCTTCTGGGCGGTGCTCGGGATCTTCGGCGGCCTGCCGTTCCTGCTCCACGAGCCGCTGGACCTCACGGTGTCGCAGGCGATCTTCGAGTCCATGTCGGGGCTGACGACGACAGGGGCCACGCTCATCGTCGGGCTCGACGCGCTGCCGCACTCGATCCTGTTCTATCGCCAGCAGATGCAATGGCTCGGCGGCATGGGCATCATCGTGCTCGCGATCGCGGTGCTGCCCATGCTCGGCATCGGTGGGCAGCAGCTCTTCCGGGCCGAGACACCCGGCATCTCCAAGGACAAGCTCACCCCGCGCATCGCGCAGACGGCCAAGGCGCTCTGGTACATCTATCTCGGGCTGACCGTGAGCTGCGCCGTGGCCTACGCGCTCGCCGGCATGAGCGTGTTCGACGCGCTCGGGCACGCCTTCTCGACCGTCGCCATCGGCGGCTTCTCGACGCACGACAACTCGATCGGCTACTTCGACAGCAGCCTGATCGAGATGATCGCCACGTTCTTCATGTTTCTCTCCGGGGCGAACTTCGCCCTGCATTTCGCGGCGGTGCGGAGCCTCGACGGTCGCTCCTACCTGCGCGACGAGGAGTTCCGGGTGTACGCCGCCATCCTGCTTACGCTGACGGTGATCGTCGCGGGCTACCTGTTCCTGACCGGGACGTCCGACGCGAAGGATGCCTTCGTCAACGGCCTGTTCCACGTCGTCTCCATCGGCTCCACCACCGGATTCACCTCGGAGGCCTACTTCGAGTGGCCGACCTTCCTGCCCGTCCTGCTCCTGTTCGCGAGCTTCATCGGTGGCTGCACCGGGTCGACCGGCGGCGGCATGAAGGTGCTGCGCGTCCTGCTCCTCTACAAGCAGGCGCAGCGCGAACTGCGTCGCCTGCTGCACCCGAACGCGAAGATCATGGTCAAGGTCGGCGGCAAGGCCATGTCGAACCCCATGATCGACGTCGTCTGGGGATTCTTCGCCGCCTACGTGGCGCTGCTGACCATCATGCTGCTGCTGCTGATGGCCGCCGGTCTGGATCAGGAGTCGGCGTTCTCGGCGGTCGTGGCCTGCCTGAACAACCTCGGCCCGGGTCTCGGCGTGGTCGCGGCCAACTACTCGACGCTCGGTGACTTCGAGCTCCTGGTGCTGAGCTCGGCCATGCTGTTCGGCCGGCTCGAGATCTTCACGCTGCTGGTGCTCTTCACGCCGACGTTCTGGCGGCGTTGAGCGTGACCGAGGGGCGGGGAACGGGGTGACGAGGGACCGACGGGGGCGAGCGGGATGAACCCGAGCGACGGTGGCGAGGGCGATGCCGGCAGGCGCGAGGCCGCGTCCAGCGATGCGGCCGCGACCTGGAACGCGCGCTACGCCGCGTCCGAGGATGCGGTGCTTCCGCCCGCCCGGGTGCTCGAGCGTCACGCGAGCCGTCTGCCGGCGACGGACGACCAATCTCGCGACGCGCTCGATCTCGCCTGCGGACGCGCGGGCAACGGCGAATGGCTCGCCGCCCGCGGGTTCCGGGTCACCGCCTGGGACATCAGCGAGCGCGCCATCGAGGCGATCGGCAAGCGCCCCTCGAGCGGCATTCACCGGGCCGAGGTGCGCGACGTGCGAACAGCGCCGCCGGAGGAAAGCCGTTTCGACGTCATCGTCGTCGTGCGCTTTCTCGAGCGCGGCCTCTGCCCGGCGATCGCTCGCGCCCTGCGCCCGGGGGGCGTGCTCTACTACCAGACCTTCACCCACGGCCTCTCGAACACAGCGTTCCTGCTCGGGCCGAACGAGCTGCTGTCGCTGTTTCCCACCCTCGGCGTGCTGCACTACCGCGAGCCCGCGCCGGACGCCCGCGGTCGCGCCGAGGCGATGCTCGTCGCCCGCCGCGACCCGACCTGAGCGGCACCGGGGTAGAGTGTCCGCCATGAGCCGAATCGACGCCTTCGAGGCCATGCTCGCCCGCGGTCAGGACAGCGAGATGCTGCGCTTCACGCTCGGCAACGCCTACCTCGACGACGGCCGTCCGGCCGAAGCCTGCACGCACCTGCGACGGGCGGTCGAGCTCAAGCCCCACTACTCCGCCGCCTGGAAGCAGCTCGGCAAGGCGCTCGCCGCCGCCGACGAACCACACGAAGCGCTGATCGCCTTCGCCAGCGCTCGCGAGGCGGGCGAGGCCAACGGCGACAAGCAGACGCTCAAGGAGATCGCGGTGTTCGAGCGGCGCGTGCGCCGTGCGCTCGAGCAGGACGCCGACGCGGCGCCGGACGTCTAGTCGGGCGCTCGATCGGGCGCTCGATCGGGCGCTCGATCGGGTGCTCGGACGGGCGGATCGCCGTAGCCGAAGCGGAAGGTCGTGCCGCCACCGGGGGTGGCGGCGATCGACACCTGGCCGCCCTGCAACTCGACGATGCGCTTGACGATGGTCAGACCGATCCCGCTGCCGCCGCCGTAGCCCTCGCGCTCGTGCAGGCGCTTGAACAGGCGGAACACGTCATCGTGCTGCTTCTCCGGTATTCCGATGCCGTTGTCCGACACCCGGATGACGTGGGAGCGTCGATCGAGCGGATGCTCCTCGATCCAGTCGGCGGAACGGTCCTCCGGACGCACCGCGAGCGGTTCCGCGGCGATCTCGATCCAGGGGTCGGCACCGTCGTTGTACTTGATCGCGTTGCCGACGAGGTTGGCGATCGCCTGCTCGAGCTGAGAGCGGTCACCGACGAGTGTCGGGAGGGGACGAGCGACGCGGACCTCGACCGCGCGTCGCTCGAGTTCGGGAGCGAACATCTCGATGACCGCGTCGACCACCTCGTCGAGGGCGAACGGTTCCGGGTGCCGGTCGGCGCCGCCGATCTCGGCCACCTCGAGCAGCGCGTCGGCGAGCGCACTGCCGCGATCGGCCAGACGCAGGATCGTGTCGATCTTCCGACGCGCGTCCGCATCCAGCACATCGCCGAGATCCTCGGCCAGGAAGGTGGTGTAGTTGCCGATCCCGCGAAGCGGCTCCTTCAGGTCGTGGGCGGCGATGTGCGCGAACGCGTGGAGGTGTTCGCGGCTTCGCTCGAGCTCGCGCGCCAGTCGCGACACTTCCTCGGCCCGGCCGACGATCATCGTCAGCGTGGCGCGGCGCAGGGTCTCCGCGCAGCGCAGCTCGATGGCCTGCCACGGCAGGGACACCCCCTTCACTGACTCGTTCCACGTCGCGAAGGAGCGCCTCGGGGAGAGGCGTCGGCCACCGCTCTCGGCCGCGACGACAGGCTTCTCGTCCGGACGACCGGCCCACCGCACGTGCGTCTCCTGCGCCTGCCGGAAGGCCATGAGGTACTGACCGCGGGCCCGCGAGATCTCGATCACGAGCACGCCGGCGATCGCGTCCGGCCAGTCGCTCGCCGCCGGGTAGACGTCGGCGATCGACGCGCTCGCGAACACGTCGTCCTCGACATGGTCGTCCAGCCAGGCGGCGAAGGCGAGCAGTGCCCCATCGTCCGGCGAGAGGCCGATGCGCTGCGTCTCCCGGCCCGACACCGAGGCGACCCCGTCGGCGGCGACCAGCTCGTTCAGGTTGGGGAGGTGGATGAACGAGCCGTCGGCGAGCGGCTCCGCGTCGGCCATCTCGGTCAGCAGCCGGCGCTCCACGTCTCGGAGCTCGGCGGCCGCCGTCGCCTCGGCCGTCGCCTCGAGGCTCGGCAGCAGCAGCGAGAAGGTGGTGCCGAGCAGTTCGCAGGCGGCGCGGGTGTCGGCCGGCACCGGCCGTGGCTGGCCATGGTGGCAGGCGATCAGGCCCCAGAGCCGTCCCCCGTCGAGCAGCGAGATCGACATCGAGGCGCCGACCCCCATGTTGACCAGATACTCGATGTGGATCGGCGAGACCGACCGCAGTTGCGAGAGCGAGAGATCCAGCGCTGGCGCATCGGCGGGCAGGATGGGCACCGGAGCATAGGGCACCTCGGCGATGCAGCGGGTCCAGTTCAGACGGTAGAGCTCACGCGCCTGCTCGGGGATGTCGCTCTCGGGATAATGCAGGCCGAGGTACGGAGACCAGGTATCGATCACGCTCTCGGCGACGACCTCGCCGTGCCCGTCCGGGTGGAAACGGTAGACCATCACACGATCGAACCCCGTCAGGGTGCGTACCTCGCCGACGATCGTCTCGCACATCGCCGCAAGACCGCGGGCCCCGTGCAGCCGTTGCACCAACGCCCGCAGGCTCGAGACCGAGGTCGCCTCGGCCGAGGCGCGTTCGTCATCGGGCCGGTCGGCGTCCCGGGCGCCGTCGAGCTCGAGCACCCGCTCGGTGCCCGAGCGATACAGGGCGGCGTCGAACCGGCGCCGCGTCCCCTGCACGTCCAGATCGAGCACGAAGGTCTGCGTCGCTCGCTCGTCGACATCGGCGTCCAGGGCGCCGACGGCCTGCTCGATCATCGCGACCGCCGGTGCCTCCAGCAGCGCGGACAGGGGCGAGCCGAGCGCCTCGTCGGTCGTGATCCCGATCAGCGCCGCCACGTTCGCGCTCGCCCGACGCACGACGCAGGGCGTGCCGTCGAGCGTGAGCAAGGCGCCGTGCGGCTGGATGCTGCCCGGCACGCGGATGGGCTCCTGATGACACAGGACGAGGTCGTCCGGCCCGGCCGGTGCCGCCTCGCTCATCGCTTGATGACCGGGGTCAGCACGGTGTCGAACCAGTAGCGCTTGGTGCGTTCGGCGAGCGTCAGCAGATCGTCGAAGTTCTGTGGCTTGGCCATGTAGCTGTTCGCGCCGAGGCGGTAGCACTCGTCGATGTCGACCTTGCGGGTGGAGGACGTGAAGACCACGACCGGCATCGCGCGCCAGGCTTCGGTCCCCTTGATGCGGCGGAGCAGCTCCTTGCCGTCGAGTCCGGGCATGTTCAGATCGAGGATCATCAGTCGCGGCAGCTGGATGTCGGCCCGGGCGGCGTGGGGTCCGCGTCGCTCGAGGTACTCCATCACCTCCTCGACCGTGCGGCAGTGGATGACGCTCGAGGGCACGACGCCGCAGCGCTCGAATGCGCGCCGCATCGCCTCGGCATCCTCCAGACTGTCCTCGACCAGCAGCAACACCGTCGGGCGTTCCGCCGTGGCGGGGGTGGTGCCGCCGTCCGTGTCGTCCGGTCCCTGGCCCGTGTTCATGCGCCGATCTCCCGGTCGAACAGCACGAGATGGTCCAGCCGCAGCCGCACCCCGAACTCCTCACCGACCGCGTGGTCGTGGTGCGAGGGGGCGAGACAGAGCAGCCGCGTGTTGCCCGGCATGCGCAGGGTGTAGAGATGATCCGCGCCGCGAAAGTCGCGGGCGAGCACGGTCGCGCGGTTGGGGCTCGCGTCGTCGTGCAGGATGTCGTCCGGCCGCACCAGCAGCTCGATCAGCGTGCCCGGCGCCATGTCCTCGGAGAGCTCGCCGCGGATGGTGCCGAGTTCGGTCTGGATGACGTTGTCCTCGAGCGTGTTACCGCAGAGGAACACGCCCTCGCCGATGAAGTGGGCGACGAAGCGATCGGCCGGCGTGTGGTACAGATCGTAGGCGCTCGCCCACTGCCGGAGCCTGCCGCCGGCAATGACGCCGATGCGGTCGGCGATCGCGAAGGCCTCGTACTGATCGTGCGTGACGAGCACGGCGGTGATCCCGTCGCGCTTGAGGATCTCGCGCACCTCGTGGGCGAGTTGCACCCGCCGCTCGGTGTCCTGGCTGCTGAACGGCTCGTCGAGCAGCAGCACCGGCGGGCGCGGCGCCATCGCGCGGATCAGGGCGACGCGCTGCTGCTGCCCGCCGGACAGTTCGTGCGGGTAGCTGTCGGCGTAGGGCTCCAGCGCGACGAGTTCGAGCAATTCGTCCACGCGCGCGCTGACCGCCTTCTTCCCTTGGCGCCGCATGCCGAAGGCGACGTTCGATCGAACCGTCATGTGCGGGAACAGCGCGAGGTCCTGGAACACCATGCCGATCCGGCGCTCCTCGGGCGTGGCCTGACGCTCGGGTGTGGCGACCGCCTTGCCGGCGATGCAGACGCGCCCCGCGCTCGGCGCCTGGAAGCCCGCGATGGCACGCAGGATCGTCGTCTTGCCACAGCCACTCGGGCCGAGCAGACACGCGACGTCCCCCTCCGCGAGCGTGAAGCTGACGTCGTCGACGATGCGTTGCCCGCCGAGATCGACCGACACGCCCTCCAGCGTGAGCTGACTTTCCATGAGAGAGGATCATAGACCGCCGGGGGTAGACTGCCGCCCGATGATCCCAGACTTGCCACCCGACGCCCCCGGCGCGCCGAACAGGACCGGCCGGGCCGACGAGCAGGACCGGCGCGCGCGGACCTGGCCGGCGGGCGCACGCGAGCGCCTGGTCGATGATCGGGTGCGGGCGGTCGTGGCGTCGACGATCGCCGTGCTGGACACCGAGGGCGTCGCGCGCGATGCCTCGCGGGTGGACGACCGCCTCGAACGCCTGTTTGCGCTGAGCCCCTACGTGCTCGAGACCTGCGAGCGTCGGCCCGACGTGCTGCGACGGCTGATCGCCGACGACGCCCTCGGGCCGCACGACGGCGGCTCGCTCGACGGGCTGAGGCAAGACCTTCACGACACGCTTCTAGGGTCGGTCGTCGCCGGCGGTCGCGAAGGCGACTCCGCCGGCGGCGACATCGACCGTGCGCTGGCCGACGTGCCGGAGGCGCAGCTCCTGTCGGCGATGCGCACGTTTCGGCACCGACACATGGTGCGCATCCTCTGGCGCGAGTTCGAGGGCAGCGCCAGCCTCGACGACACGCTGGGCGACCTGACACGCCTGGCCGAGGTGTCCGTCGGCGTCGCCACGCGCATCGCCGAGACGCTCGAGCGACGCCGCGCCGGCACGCCCCGCGACGCCGAGGGAACGGCGCAGCGGCTCATCGTGCTCGGCATGGGCAAGCTCGGCGGCGGCGAGCTGAACGTCTCCTCGGACATCGACCTGATCTTCCTCTTCCCGGCCGGTGGAAGGACGGACGGGCGCCGCGCGACCGACAACGGCGAGCATTTCGCGCGCGTGGCGAGACGCGTGACGAAGCTGCTCGGGTCGGTCACGGCGGACGGCTTCGCCTTTCGGGTCGACACGCGCCTGCGCCCCTTCGGCGAGAGCGGCCCGCTCGCGATGAGTCTCGATGCCTTCGAGCACTACCTCCTCACCCAGGGGCGCGACTGGGAACGCTACGCGATGATCAAGGCGCGCGCGCTGACGGGGGAGGCGCCCGACATCGCGCATCTCGAGAGCCTGCTCCGCCCCTTCGTCTATCGGCGCTACGTCGACTACGACGCGCTCGTGTCGCTGGCGGATCTGAAGCGCAAGATCCGCCAGGCGGTGGCCACCCGGCGCGACCGTCGCGAGGACGTGAAGCTCGGGTCGGGCGGCATCCGCGAGATCGAGTTCACCGGGCAGGCCCTGCAGCTGATGCGCGGCGGACGCGAGCCACGGCTGCAGATTCGCCCCATCCGCGAGGTGCTCGCGACCTTGGGCGAGCTCGGACTGATGCCGCCGGAGGACGTGACCGTCCTTCGGGAGGCCTACGACTACCTGCGGCGCGTCGAGAACGCGCTGCAGGGCATGCGTGACGAGCAGACGCACGTACTGCCCGACGACGAGACGGAGCAGCTGCGTCTGGTCGCGCTGCTCGGCGAGCCGCAGCCGGCGAGCTTCCGGGCGACGCTCGACGCACACCGCGCGGTGGTGGCGCGCTGCTTCGATGCGGTGCTCGGCGAAGCCGGCGCGAGCGACGGCAAGGGCGAGCAGGAGGGGCATACGGAGGCGGTGCTGCCGGACCTGGACGGCGACGACGCGGCGATCGCGTGGCTCGGCCGCTTCGGCGTCGAGGCGGCGGACGCTTCCGCGGCATCGCTCGCCGAGGCGGTGCTGGCGCTGGCCGGTGGGCCGTTCCATCGACGCCTGACGGCGCGTGCGCAAGGTCGTGTCGAGGCCATCCTGCCGCGACTCGCGGCCGCCGCGGCGCGCACGAGCGATCCGTCGACCGCCATCGCCCGTGGACTGGCCTTCGTCCGCGCGGTCGCCGGCCGCAGCGGCTATCTGCAGGCGCTGGCCGATCGTCCGGCCGCGCTGAATCGCCTGGTCCGTCTGTTCGGCGCGAGCGAGTGGGTGGCCACGCTGGTCACCCGTCACCCGGTGCTGCTCGACGAGCTGATCGGACAGAGCGCCGCCACGCTGTTCACGGACGCCGGCACCATTCGCGAGGCGGCGCTGGCGGAGGCGTCGCGCCTTGCCGACGCCGATCTGGAGCGGCAGATGGAAGCGCTGCGCCAGTTCCACCAGGCGCGCGAGCTCCGCATCGCCGCCGCGGCGCTCGAGGGCGAACTGCCGCCCATGCAGGCGAGCGACCGCCTCAGCTGGTTGGCCGAAGCGATGATCGCGGCGTCCCTGGCGCTCGTCCGTCCGCCGCTCGTCGCGCGCTACGGCGACACGCTCCCCGAACTCGTCGTCATCGCCTACGGCAAGCTCGGCGGTCTGGAGCTCGGCTTCGGCTCCGATCTCGATCTCGTCTTCCTGCGCAGCGACGCGGGGGACGCCGAGCCCGCCGCGCGACTGGTGCGCCGCTTCGTGCACTTCATGGCAACGGTGACGCCGGGCGGACGCATCCACGAGATCGACCTGCGACTGCGCCCGAACGGGAATTCGGGGGTGCTGGTCGGCACCCTGGAGAGCTTCGCGGGCTACCAGCGTCAGGACGCGTGGACCTGGGAGCACCAGGCGCTCCTTCGATCGCGTGCGGTGCACGGACCGGCGGCGCTGACGACCGCCTTCGAGGCGCTCCGGCTGGAGATCCTCTGCCGCGAGCGGGAGGAGGCCACTCTGCGCCGGGACGTCGCCTCGATGCGCGAGCGCATGCGCACATCGCTCGGCAGCCGCGGGGAGGGCGTGATGCACCTCAAGCAGGATGCCGGCGGCGTGGCGGACATCGAGTTCATCGTTCAGTACCTCGCGCTCCGTCATGCGGCGGAGGCGCCGTCGGTCGTGGCGTTCGCCGACAACGTGCGGGTACTGGAGGCCGCCGGTGCGATCGGTCTGCTCGCCGCGGACGACGTGAACGGTCTCCGCGACGACTACATCGAGCTGCGCGAGCGCCTGCACCGCCGCGCGCTGGATGGCCTCGACGCCGAGGTCCCGACCGATCCCGCGCTCGACGCCCTGCGCCGGCGAGTGATCGAGCGGCGCACCCGACTACTCGATCCGCCCGAGGCGGCCCGGCTGTCCGAGTCGTCCGCGCCGCCCGAGGCTCCGGCCTGACGCGAAGGACCGCGCATCCGATACCATGCGGGCGTTCACGCCACCGACACCCTTCACGCGATGCAGCCTTCCAACGCCAGCACGTTCGTCGAGGTCACCGCCGACCAGCTGCCCATCTCCTGCCCGATGCCGAACACCACGGCCTGGGACAGCCATCCGCGCGTGTACATCCCGCTCGAGGACTCCCCCGAAGCCAGCTGCTCCTACTGCGGCACCGTGTACCGACTGATCGACAAGAAGGTCGGCGCATCCATCGCCCCGGACCCCTCCGCAGGCGGAGCCGACCCGGCCGGACCCGAAGGCGACGCCGGCCGAGCCTGAAACGGACCAACCGTCGGCACGCGCGAGCCCGGCCGTGCGCCGCAGCGACCCGGGCACGAGCGCGACGCACTGGCGCTACCAGCCGGACGAAACCCCCGCCTTCGACCCCGCCGTCTTCGACGAGCGCGCGCTGGCGGCACGTGGCGCGCTCGAGGGTGGCGCGAGTGCCGGGCGCGGAAACACCTTCTACTTCACGCTCGACGGATACCCACTGGTGCTTCGGCACTACCGGCGCGGCGGACTGGTGCGCCATCTATCCGAACGCCGCTACGTCTGGACCGGTCTGGAACGGACGCGAGCCGTCGCCGAGTTCGAGATGCTGCGCACCTTGCACGCCGACGGTCTGCCGGTGCCGCGACCGTTCGCCTGCGCGGTCAACCGCGAAGGGCCGCTTTGGCGCGGCAGCCTCGTCACCCACCGCCTGCCCGGCGAGACACTGGCCGAGCGACTGACCCGAGGCGAACTGCCCGCGGAGCGCTGGGAGGCGATCGGTCAGTGCATCGCACGCTTCCACCGGGCGGGCGTCTGGCACGCGGACCTGAATGCCAGCAACATCATGCTGGACAGGGCGGGGGCGATCTTTCTCATCGACTTCGATCGGGCGCGGCGTCGCTCGGCAGTAGCGACCCGCTGGCGCGCGGGGAATATCAGGCGATTGCAGCGCTCGCTCGAGAAAGTGGGGGAGCGCGGCGGACGTGGCGTGGACGAGACTGGCTTTGCGGTGCTAGAACGCGCTTGGCGTGCGGAGATAGGCTGAAGAGAAGACGTTGGTGTATATTGATTTCGCTTGCGCATGCGAATACTTGTTGAACCTGTCGTGGAACACGTAGCAAGTTCCGGCTCTCGGCGAAAAAAGCAATTGTCGGATGTCAGAATCCCGCTTCTTGCTTACGCACATGACTCAGCTGCTCGTTGATGCTGTATAATTGATCAGCATATTAAGCAACTTGGCAGCCAACGATCATGGCACGCAACACCGTCCAGTTTCACCAGGGTCTCAGCGAACCGGCCTTCCAGGACGCCTACGGTACCGAGGCGCAGTGCCTCGCCGAACTCGAGGCTCTGCGCTGGCCTGACGGCTTCGGCTGCCCTCGCTGCGGGCACGGTGAAGGCCACCGCCTCTCCTCCCGTCCGCGTCTCCATCAGTGTGCCTCGTGCCGCCATCAGGCGTCCGTCACCGCCGGCACCGTCTTCCACCGCACCAAGCTGCCGCTGACGATCTGGTTTCGCGGGATCTATCACCTCACCCAGTCCAA